>OGGQ01000010.1_pt1 | contig 236037 bp, 206 predicted proteins | sample 1571191 | NCBI WGS metagenome assembly OGGQ01 (sample SAMEA2582061, study PRJEB24529) | metagenome | biome: Human gut stool | place: China | collected 2011
CGATACTCAGGAGCGACAACCTCAACGCCGCATACAAAAGAGTGAAAGCAAACAAAGGCAGTGCTGGTATAGATGGTATGGATTTTGAGAAATTTGAAAAAAGACTAAATAATAATCTTTATAAAATCTGGAACCGGATGAGTTCGGGAAGTTATTTTCCATCTCCAGTGATGGCGGTAGAAATACCAAAGAAATCAGGAGGAACCAGACGACTCGGAATACCGACTATAGCAGACCGGATTGCACAGATGGTCGCAAGAGCATATGTAGAACGGGCAGTGGAGCCTATGTTTTGCGAAGATTCATATGGATACAGACCACACAAATCAGCATTAGATGCGGTTGAGAAGACAAGGAAAAGATGTTGGAAATATGACTATGTTATAGAATTAGATGTAAAAGGATTGTTTGACAATATCGACCATGAATTGTTAATGAGAGTGGTACGCAGACACGTAAAGGAGCCTTGGATATGTTTGTATATTGAAAGATGGCTCAAAAGTCCTTTCGTTCTGCCGGATGGAAGCAGGATTGAAAGAGAATCTGGAACACCACAAGGTGGTGTAATTAGTCCAGTACTGGCAAATATGTTTCTGCACTATGTCTTTGATATGTGGATGAAAAGAAATTTCCCACAGGCGCCGTTTGAAAGATATGCAGATGATGGAGTTGTGCATTGTAGAACCAAAGAAGAAGCTAAAACAAGAATTGTATACTGTAAAGATAAGGACAGGACTAAGGAGGAAGAACTGACGGAGTTTGACTTTCTTGGGTACACTTTTAAGGCAGTCTACATTAAATGTAAGGATGGTGTGATGCGAAATAACTTTATCGCATCGGTCAGTAAAACAGCAGCGAAAGGTTTCAGGGATAAGATCAAAGCACTGGAGATACACAAGAGAACCGGGTGCAAGATAGACATGATTGCAGAACTGCTGAATCCGATGATTAGAGGGTGGATGAATTACTTTGGGAAATTTAATCCGTCAGCAATGAAAAACACGTTACAGTGTATTGAATGCAGGCTGATAAAATGGGCAATGTGCAAGTATAAAAGTTTTCGTGGACGCAGGCAGAGGGCTGAGAAATGGCTCTCGTCTATCAGGAAACGAGAGCCGAAGCTGTTTGCTCATTGGAGCAGGATGTACTCGTATTGTTAAATGATAAGAGCCGTATGAAGGGAGACCTTCACGTACGGTTCCGTGAGAAGTTTGAGGTGAAAGTCCTCTTACTTACTCGACTGGAAGGGGAGGGTCAAATCTCCCCTATCCGATTCTCTCCCAGAATATTTAAGCTTTTGACAGAAGCGCTGCAGAAGGAGGAACCTGCGGGACAGAACTCCTGTTCCTGTAATGAAGTCCTCCTGGGATTTTCAGTTTCCGCAGCGGTTTGCAGAAAAATTTCAAAAAACTTTACGCCATGTGGGCGGCTGATATGGACATGGAGGTTTCGGAGTGTGTCAGAAAGGCTCTTCACGAATATGTGGATCCGGGCGTGTCCGGCTATGTGAGAGTAATTTTGGATGAAATTTTGGATGAAATTCATCAGGATCTGGTATGCGGGGAAGACAGACGTCTCCCCCTGTTTCTTTCTGTCTAATTTTAATAGAGATAATAGGACAGAATTTCACTGATTTGAAAGCCTGCTTTCCGGTACAGGGAGACGGCGGCTGTGTTGAGCCCTGATACATGGAGAAAGATCCGCTTACAGCCCGGTACAGGCAGACCGCCTTCAAGGAGGGAGAGGGTGAGAAGAAGGGCCTCTTTTCCAAGACCCTGGCCCCGCAGGGATTCTTTGATTTCAAAGCCATAGAAGCAGGCGCTGTCTGAAGAAAAGAACAGGCAGCAGCTCCCCGCACGGAGGGAGGACGGGCAGGGGCGTTCTTTTCCCTTTTTCAGATAAAAAGAGAGAAGAAAAGAGCCGTCTCCCATATCCTCCCACCGGACGCCGAGACGGCCGGATGCTGCCGGTTTGGCTGTTCTGTCTCCTGTTTCCTCGGCTCCCGCTTTCGCGCCTTCTTTTTTATCCGTTTTATCCAGCTCAAGCTCCATCTTATACTCATCCCTGTCGTGAACCGCCTCCAGAGAGGCCAGGGCAGCCAGAGTCCCCTCGCAAGGCGCGCTTACAGGAAAGTAGAGATCCATATCCTCAATATCCTGGGACAGCCGCTCAAAGAGAGCAGAGAAATACCCGTTTCTTCGAAGGTCGGGGCGGGTAAAGGCAGTACACTCTGCGTAGGAGACGGCTGGATCGGCGAAAAAGCTTAAGGCTGCTGCGCAGGCCAGCTCTTTTGTGTCCATAAAAAGAAGATAGAAAAGATCTCCGTCCTCAAGGGGAAAAAACGGCGCGGCATTCTCCCCGTTTCTGCACTCTTCTAAAAGTCTGCAGACTTTTTCTCTCTGAATGAGAGAAAGCCGGTCTGTTCTTATTATATTCATCGCAATATCTCCTGAAAAATAAAAAACGCATGCTTCATGTGCGTTCATTATAAGTATAGTCCATATATCGTTTTAATTTCAACAGAAAAATGAGAACTTTTTCTATTGTGCGATGAAAATCTCAGTGATAAAATATAAGCGTTTATAAAAATGAGGAGGGACTGAAGATGAAATTCATGAAGGGCATCACTATTATTTTCGGCATCACCGTAACAGGGGAATTTCTCAATGTCCTGCTTCCGTTTCCCGTACCCTCAGGGGTATACGGGCTTTTTCTGCTTTTAGCTTTGCTGTGCCTTAAGGCGGTGAAGCTGGAAGCTGTGGAGGGGCCTGGAAACTTTTTTCTGGATACCATGCCTCTGATGTTTATTCCGGCAGGCGTGGGCCTTATAAACAGCTGGGATTTGATGAAAAGCGTTCTGATTCCTCTTACAGTGATTACAGCAGTATCAACGATTTTTGTCATGGCTGTGACTGGAAAAACGGCCCAGTATCTGATCCGAAAGAGACAGCAAAAGTAACTGGATGGGCAAAGACAGAAGAGATGACAGCAAAGGAAAACGAGAGATGGAAGAATTAGCAGGAACATCCCTTTATTTTGGGATGCTTTTAAGCGTGGGAGCATATCTTTTAGGAGTGTGGCTGAAAAATAAGACAGGGCTTTTGATTTTAAATCCCCTTTTGGTGGCTATACTGGCAGTGATTGTGGTTTTAAAGATCTGCGGGATCAGCTATGAAACTTACAACAGAGGAGGAGAATACCTGAGCTATTTTCTGACACCGGCGACGGTCTGTCTGGCCATTCCGCTCTATAAGCAGCTGGAAATGCTCCTGAACAACAAGCTGGCAGTGGGTGCTTCCATTCTGACAGGAGTGGCCGGCAGTGCAGGGAGTATTTATGTCATGGCAAAGGGGTTCGGTCTGAACCATGAGATTTATGTGAGTCTCCTTCCGAAATCGATTACCACGGCTATCGGCATGGGAATCAGCGAGGAGGTCGGAGGGATTGTGACTCTGACCGTGGTAAGCATAATTATTACAGGAATTCTTGGAAACATTATAGCTGATGTGATCTTTAAGGTCTTAAAGATTGAGGAGCCCATGGCGAGAGGACTGGCTCTCGGAACTTCCGCCCATGCAATCGGGACTGCCAAGGCCCTGGAACTGGGAGAGATAGAAGGCGCCATGTCGAGTCTTGCCATAGCAGTGGCAGGTATTCTGACCGTGGTTGTGGTTCCTCTGATTTCAGGCATGCTTTAGCACAGAAACAGTCTGAACATATCAGTCAGGTCAAATAAACAGGCACCCTAAGGCGGGGACGGAAAAAGGAAGTGGGAGTATGAATCTGTATGAAGCAATAGGCGTCCGCCACTCAGTGCGGAAGTATTCTGATAAAGAAGTTTCGGAAAGGATGAGAGAGCAGCTTCTGGCATTTGCCGGAAAGGCCTCACCGCTCAATGACAGGATTGCCGTTGCCTTTGAGATGATTGACAACAGAGAAAAAAAGGCAGATGTAAAGGGGCTGTGGAAGGTGGACGCGCCCTGGTATCTGGCCCTCTACTCAGAACCGGCAGAAGGATTTGAGAGGAACGGAGGCTACCTGATGGAGCAGATAGTTCTCTATATGACCACAAAGGGGCTGGGGACCTGCTATCTCGGCGGCAGCACTGTCAAAAAAAAGAGAACGGACGGAAAGCGCCTGGTTATGATTATAGCCTTTGGCTATCCGGAGGGAAAGCTGTGCAGAGAAAGCTCTCTGGCAAAGAGACTTCCTCTGAGCGAGCTGTGTGTCTTTAAGGAAGAAGTGCGAGAAACTATGAAAACTGTCCTGAAAGCGGCGAGACTGGCACCTTCCGCATTTAATTCCCAGCCGTGGCGTTTCATTGTGTATTCAGACAGAATTTATGTATTTTCCAAAAAAGAAACAGGGCTTTTCAGAGGCCTGAAGGGACTGGCCCCCCAGGCCGGCACAGGCAGAGATTTCTCCATAGGCGTCATGCTCTCTCACATCATGCTCGCCGCAGAGGAGCTCTGGCTGGAGCTTGAGACAGCCACCGAGGAGCAGTTTGCCTCAAAGGTGTATAAAAACGGGACCTACGTCGCCACACTGACGATCCGGCCCTAGAGAAAGACACAGAGAGAAGAGCAGAAAACCACAGAAACATTTGTGCCATGCAGATACAAATTTTCTGTGGTTTTCCTGCGCATACAGGAAAAAAGGGGTTTCCTCCATCTCCCTGGAAGCCACTGAGGCCGGCAGACCGCTGTATGAGGCCTTCGGGTTTGTGCCCATGAAACATGAGATGGAACTTCCTGTATAACGCTATTGATCCCCCCTCTCTCTTATGATAAAATGAGTTAGAATTAAGCTAGAATTAAACTAGGTAAAGTCTGGAAAACAGGAGGATAAGATGGTAAGTAAATTAATTGAAAAAATTCAGAAAACAAAGGCTCCGATCTGTGTTGGCCTGGATCCGATGTTAAGCTATATCCCGGAGCATGTGACAAAAAAGGCATATGAGGAGTTCGGTGAAACGCTTGAAGGAGCAGCAGAGGCAATCTGGCAGTTCAACAAGGAGATTGTGGACGCGACTTGCGATCTGATTCCATCCGTAAAGCCGCAGATTGCCATGTATGAGCAGTTCGGCCTTCCAGGGCTTGCAGCGTACGACAAGACCGTAAAGTACTGCCAGGAAAAGGGACTGATTGTCATTGGAGATGTGAAGAGAGGAGATATTGGTTCTACCTCTGCAGCCTATGCAGCGGGCCATATCGGAAAAGTCCAGGTGGGAAGCAAAACTTACAGCGGCTTTGACACAGAGTACATCACAGTAAACCCGTACCTGGGAACAGACGGCGTGAAACCCTTTGTGGATGTGTGCAATGAGTGTGACAGGGGAATTTTCGTGCTGGTGAAAACATCCAACCCGTCCAGCGGCGAGTTCCAGGACAGGCTGATTGACGGCCGTCCTCTGTACGAGCTGGTAGCTGAAAAGGTTGTAGAGTGGGGCAGCGCCTCCATGGACGGAGAGTACAGCAATGTGGGCGCTGTAGTGGGAGCTACGTATCCGGAGATGAGCAAAATTTTGAGAAAGCTCATGCCGAAGACATACTTCCTGGTACCTGGCTATGGAGCCCAGGGCGGAACTGCCGAGGATCTGAAATACTGCTTTAACCAAGACGGACTCGGAGCAATCGTAAACTCTTCCAGAGGAATTATTGCTGCCTATAAGAAGGATACCTACGCAAAGTTCGGTCCGGAGCATTTCGGCGAGGCTTCCAGGCAGGCAGTTATCGATATGATTGCCGATATTGGCCGCGTACTGTAAAACGGAAAAACTGTATGAACTGTGTGCAGGTTCCCGGCGGTCAGGCCTGCAGGCCTGCGCTGCAGCCGGAAAGAATCGGGGCAGGGAATACAGGAAAGATTTTCAGAAATGGAAATAAAATACCGCGTGAATCAAAGAGATAAAAAGAAAAAAGCACGCGGAGTACAACAGGGAGAGAAAAATGGCACAGATAAAGGAAACGGCTGTTGTGTACAGCCAGGAAATGCTGGCTCCTGGGATCTACAGCATGTGGATTTCCACGAAGGCGTCAGAACAGGCAAAGCCGGGACAGTTTATTTCTGTCTATACAAAGGATGGCTCCAGGCTTCTTCCGCGGCCAATCAGCATCTGCGAGATTGATAGGGAAGAGGGGCGCCTGCGCATCGTGTACAGGATTGCAGGAGCGGGAACCGAGGAGTTTTCCCACTATGAGCCGGGAGATTCTATTGAAATCATGGGACCGCTGGGAAACGGATTCCCCACAGAGGGGAAGAAGGTATTCCTGATCGGAGGAGGAATCGGAATCCCTCCCATGCTGGAGCTTGCCAAAACGCTTGACTGCGAAAAGCAGATGATTCTGGGCTATCGTGATGAAAATCTGTTTTTAAAGGAAGAGTTCGAGGCCTGGGGCCAGGTGTATGTGGCCACAGAGGACGGAAGCGCAGGGACGAAGGGAAATGTTCTTGACGCCATCCGTGAACATGGGCTGACAGCCGACGTGATGTACGCCTGCGGCCCGACTCCCATGCTCCGCGCACTGAAGGAGTACGCCAGAGAACATCAGATCCGCTGCTACATCTCATTAGAGGAAAAGATGGCCTGCGGAATCGGAGCCTGCCTGGCCTGCGTCTGCAAGTCAAAGGATGTGGATCACCACACCAATGTAAACAACAAGCGGATCTGCAAGGACGGGCCTGTATTCTTAGCCGAGGAGGTGGAGCTGTAATGAACATGAAGGTGAATCTGGCCGGAGTGGAGCTCAAAAATCCGGTTATGACAGCCTCCGGAACCTTCGGCTCCGGAGCTGAGTACGGCGAAATGGTAGACTTAAACAGACTGGGAGCTGTAGTGACCAAGGGAGTTGCCAGCATTCCGTGGCCGGGAAACCCTACTCCCAGAATTGCGGAAACCTACGGCGGCATGATCAATGCAGTGGGCCTGCAGAATCCGGGATTTCAGGTGTTTGCAGAGCGTGATATCCCCTACCTGAAGCAGTTTGACACGAAGATCATCGTCAATGTCTGCGGCAAGACCACGGAGGACTATATCGACGTGGTGGAGAAGCTCTCCGACCAGCCGGTAGACATGCTGGAAATCAATATTTCCTGCCCCAATGTTAAGGAGGGAGGAATCGCTTTCGGTCAGGATCCGAAGGCCGTGGAAGCCATTACCAGAGAGGTGAAGAGGCATGCCAGGCAGCCGGTGATTATGAAATTAAGCCCCAATGTGACGGATATCACAGTTATGGCAAAGGCTGCCGAGGCAGGAGGAGCAGATGTACTCTCTCTGATCAACACTATCACCGGGATGAAAATTGACATCCACCGGAGAACCTTCGCCGTGGCCAACAAGACAGGGGGACTCTCCGGTCCTGCCATCAAGCCTGTGGCTGTCCGCATGGTGTACCAGGTGGCCAACGCAGTCAGCCTTCCGATTATCGGAATGGGAGGAATTATGTGTGCGGACGACGCCATTGAATTTATGATGGCCGGAGCCACGGCCGTTGCAGTGGGAACTGCAAACTTCCACAACCCCTATGCGACAGAGGAGATTGTAAAGGGGATAGAAGCGTATATGAGACAGTATCAGGTGGAGGATATTAACAGCCTGATCGGAATTGTAAAATAGAGCCCAGCGCAGGATGTGCTGGAAAAATCAGGCATAAAAGGAGCAGAAAATGGAAAGTTATAAGCAGGAATTTATCGAATTTATGGTGGAGAGCCAGGTGCTCAAGTTTGGAGAATTTACATTAAAGAGCGGAAGAAAATCTCCGTTTTTCATGAACGCAGGTGCATACGTGACAGGAGCGCAGCTTCGCAAGCTGGGTGAGTATTATGCGAGAGCCATCCATGACAACTACGGCCTTGATTTCGATGTGCTGTTCGGGCCGGCCTACAAGGGAATCCCTCTGTCAGTGGCTACAACCATGGCGATCAGTGAGCTTTACGGAAAGGAGATCCGCTACTGTTCCAACCGAAAAGAGGTGAAGGATCACGGCGATACGGGAATCCTTCTGGGAAGCAAGTTAAAGGACAAAGACAGGGTAGTGATTATCGAGGATGTGACAACCTCCGGAAAGTCCATTGAGGAAACCTTCCCGATTATCAAGGCTCAGGCCGATGTGGAGGTGAAAGGTCTGATCGTTTCCCTGAACCGTATGGAGAGAGGAAAGGGAGAGAAGAGCGCCCTCGAGGAGGTAAGGGATCTCTACGGCTTCCCGACAGCGGCCATCGTTTCCATGAAGGATGTGGTTGAGCACTTATACAACAGAGAGTGCCAGGGAAAAATTGTGATCGACGATCAGATCAAGGCTGCCATTGATGCATACTATGAGCAGTATGGGGCAAGGTAATCTGAGAACAGCAGAAAAGCTAAGGAGATGAGTCCGATGGAGAAGGTTTACAGGACAATGCGCAATGCAGGCGCATGCAGTATCGTGATCGGAAGCGTTATGATTGTTACGGGGCTTGCGGCCGGGATTATGGCCATTGTAAGCGGGGCGGCTCTTTTGAGACGTAAATCAGAAATTACATTTTGATAAAAGGCTTTGACAGAAACGGCTGCAGCGAACTAAGCTGCAGCCTGGAAAAGCAGAGGAAAGAGTGTTGCATTTTTCGTGATTTCAGTTGCAACACTCTTTTTGGGATGGAGGCAAAGAGTGAAAGAAGAGAATATTCGCGGCATTCACGGGAAGCCGCGTTTCAGATAGAGGGGAACTGTTAAAATATTTATGTGGAAAAGAACAAAGACGCATCAGAAGGTGTGCTGGGTGCTGTTTATCTGTTACCTGCTCATGCTCACTCATTTTATGTTTTTTTCCGACGGATTCAGCCGGTCGGAATATACGGAATACCATTACAATATCACTCTGTTCAAGGAGATTAAGCGGTTTTACACCTACCGGGAGCTGCTGGGAATGAAAGCCTTCCTCATCAACACGGTGGGAAATGTGGTGTGCTTCATGCCCTTTGGCTTTATTCTCCCGATTATCACAGAGCTTGGAAAGCGCTGGTACAACACCTTTCTGCTGAGCTTTCTGATGACACTTACGATAGAGACTATTCAGCTTGTCCTCAAGGTGGGGAGCTTCGATGTGGACGACATGTTTTTAAATACAGTGGGAGGAATTGCCGGATACATACTGGTGATAATCTGCAAAGCGATGAGGAGGGTTTTCTATGACTCAGAAACCTAAAAAAATTTCATATATCAGGAAGCCGCTGGCAAAAAACAGCTTCATCTGTCTGGGACTTGCCGCTGTGGCCCTGTTTCTTGGAGGCGCAGGCATCGGCCTGGGAGTGAAAAGCCAGGGAAATCTTCCCGTAGGAGGGGCGGCGGTGTGCTTTTCCAGCTTTCTGTTTGCCGTGTTTGGAATCATATACGGCGCAGCCTCTTTTCAGGAGGATGAAAAAAATTATATTCTGGCTAAAATCGGGGCGCCTGTAAGCGGGCTTCTCGTTATTTTATGGATAGTTCTTATTTTAATTGGATTGAAAGGATGATGGGGATGAAATACGAAACAGGGATCCGTTATGCAGATAAATGGAAAGAGGAAAACGAGGCAGTAGGGGAACGTCATGAGCTGGCCCTCGGGCGAATCCGCGCCATACTCTCTGAGACAACCGTGGGGGAGCGCTTTCTGCCGTATTTCAGAAAAACGGCGGAGTTTATCCTGCTGTGCGAGGAAGTCTTCCGGATGCAGGCCTGCGGGGAGCTGGCAGAAAAGTCCCTGTCTGAGCTAAAAGATCTGAATAAGGCACTCTATGAGGATATTCTGCCCGCCCATTATGGGGAGAGCTTTGCCAACCCGGCCTTTGCCTGCAGGGAGCTGACGGAACGCTACGGAAGATACCTCTCCTTCCTCTGCACGGAAATCAGGGGAATGATCGTCTATGCCTATGAGAGCCGGCTCTCTGATATGACGATTCTGGAAGAGGTGTTCATTGAGGTCTACAATCTGTTCGAGGGGGAGGAACCGGAGGAAAAGGAGCTGAGGTCTGTGCTCTACTGGTTTGTCAGCGACTACTGCGACGTCACCCTGACCTACCGGATTCGGGAGTCCTTAGATCCGTCCCTGGACTTTGCGGCAGACATTATCCGAAATGCGGACCTGTCGGATGAGAGGTATCTCTACCAGTTCGGAGAGTACATTTCCGATACAGAGCGTTCGCTTTCTGCCTTCTTAAACAGCCTTCCGGAAGAAACCGTAAAAAAGATGGCAGACACATTCACAGAGGGATACCGGAAAGGCTTCGAGGTGATGGGGCGTGATCTCACCAAGAAGGAGACCGTCCAGATCCGCTGCCCTCTGGGATTTGAGCGGATGATGCGGTACGCAGTGGAAAACTTTGAAAAGATGGGGCTATCGCCGATTTTCTGCAGGGCAGCAGTGGGAACCATGAACAGGACTCCCTCCAGAACCAATGGGTACTATGGATTTTCTCCGAACCGCCAGTATGAGTATGATCACCGCTATGACAATGCCCTCTATATGGACAAGGCCTTTAAGGAGAGAAAACTCTCTGTGCTCAGGGTAGCCTATGAGGAGTACAAGGCTCTGGCAGCTGTCTATGGAGGCCCTGCCGTTCTGGAGACCTTCGGAGAGGAGGCCTTCCTGCCGGAAAACAAGAGGGAGGCATTTTCCCTGACTGAAAAGCAGGAGAAGCTGACACACGCCTATGTCAACGAGTCCATGCAGATCGCGGACGGATATATTCCGGGAGATGAAACCAGCTTCACGATCATCGCCTTTCCTGTACCGGAAATCGGGGAGAGATTTGCGGAAATCTTTGAGGAAACCATCCGCATCAATACGCTGGATTACGAGCTCTATAAGAGAGTCCAGCAGTCGATTATTGACGCCCTCGATACAGCGGAGTATGTGAGGGTGACGGGCAGAGGGGAGAACCGGACGGATCTCAGAATCAGCCTTGTGGCCCTCGAGCATCCGGAGAGGGAGACAAGGTTTGAAAACTGCGTGGCAGATGTGAATATCCCGGTTGGAGAGGTGTTTACCTCACCGGTGCTTCAGGGCACGGAGGGAACGCTGTTTGTGGGAAATGTCTATATCGGCGACTTTCAGTTCAGGAACCTCTGCATTCATTTTGAGAACGGCAGGACCACGGACTACACCTGTGAGAATTTTGCCGGCGAGGAGGAGTGCAGAAAGCTGGTCAAGCAGGTCATCTTAAAGAATCACGACAGCCTGCCTATGGGAGAGTTTGCAGTGGGAACGAATACAACTGCCTATGCGGTGGGAATCAAATACGGAATTCTCGATAAGTTTCCCATTCTGATTGCGGAAAAAACAGGCCCCCATTTTGCAGTAGGGGATACCTGCTACAGCTGGTCAGAGGACAGCCCGGTCTACAACCCGGATGGGAAAGAGGTTGTGGCCCGGGATAACGAGGTTTCCATCCTGAGAAAGGAGGATCTGTCCAGGGCCTATTTCGGGTGCCACACAGATATCACGATTCCCTACTCAGAGCTTGACACGGTGGAGGCGGTGCAGAAGGACGGAAGCAGCGTCTATATTATTAAGGGAGGGCAGTTTGTGCTTCCGGGAACAGAGGAGCTGAATCTGGCGCTTCGGGAGCTGGAGGAGCAGGAAATCTAGGAGCATGGAGTCTGCCGGAATGTCAAACCTGCCGGCAGGGGACAGGCTTCTGGTTAAACAGCAGGGATCATATCTGCTTATAAGTATAATTCATAAGCGCTGATCTTGACGGCAGAAGATAAAACAGGTATTATTAATTAGCAAAGCTAAGATAAAGAATGATAATTATTAGCAAAACTAATGTAAAAATATAAAAGACAAAGGAGAATTCACTATGGCAAAAGTAGGAATTGTAATGGGAAGCGACTCAGATATGCCGATTATGGCACAGGCAGCTGATTTCCTGGAGAAAATGGGAATTGACTTTGAGATGACCGTTATTTCTGCCCACAGGGAACCGGACGTATTTTTTGAGTATGCCAAATCAGCAGAGTCCAGAGGATTCAAGGTGATCATTGCAGGGGCCGGAAAGGCAGCTCATCTGCCGGGTATGTGTGCCGCCCTGTTCCCCCTCCCGGTGATCGGAGTTCCGATGAAGACCTCCGATTTAGGCGGTGTGGATTCTCTGTACTCCATCGTTCAGATGCCGTCCGGAATCCCGGTGGCGACGGTTGCCATCAACGGCGGAAAGAATGCCGGTATTCTGGCAGCGAAGATCCTGGCAGCTTCTGATCCGGAGCTTCTCGAAAAATTAAAAAAATACTCTGAGGAAATGAAGAACGAGGTCGTTTCCAAGGCAGAAAAGTTAGACAAAATCGGCTACAGGGAGTACGTGGCTCAGATGAAATAGTCCCGCGGGGCTTTGCAGTTTAAAGCCTGTTATGATACGAAAGAGCGGCAGATGTGAATACAATAGGACGTGCGCACAGGGCGCAGATAGGAGATAAATCATGGATTACAAGAACGCCGGAGTGGATATTGAAGCTGGATATAAGTCTGTAGAGCTTATGAAAAAATTTGTTCAGGGGACAATGAGACCTGAGGTTATGGGAGGAATCGGAGGATTTTCCGGGGCCTTCAGCGCAGCGGCTTTTAAGGGAATGGAGGAGCCGGTTCTCTTATCCGGTACAGACGGAGTGGGAACGAAGCTTAAGCTGGCTTTCCTTCTGGATAAGCATGACACCGTGGGCATTGACTGTGTGGCCATGTGCGTGAACGATGTGGCCTGCGCAGGCGGCGAGCCTCTGTTTTTCCTGGACTATGTTGCCTGCGGGAAAAACATTCCCGAGAGAATTGCCACAATCGTGAGCGGCGTGGCAGAGGGCTGCATCCAGTCAGGCGCTGCCCTCATCGGCGGAGAGACAGCGGAAATGCCGGGCTTCTATCCGGAGGACGAGTATGATCTGGCAGGCTTTGCCGTGGGCGTGGCTGACAGAAAGGATATGATCACCGGAGAGCATTTAAAGGCAGGGGATGTGCTGATCGGTATGGCATCCTCCGGCGTTCACAGCAACGGATTTTCCCTGGTGAGAAAAATTTTCGAGAATGAGCTCACAAAAGAGGGCTTAAATACATATTATGATGAGCTTGGAAAGACCCTGGGAGAGGCGCTGATTGCCCCCACCAAGATCTATGTGAAGGCTCTGCGGGCAGTGAAGGAGGCAGGAGTTGCCGTTAAGGCCTGCAGCCACATTACCGGAGGCGGCTTCTACGAGAACGTGCCGAGAATGTTAAAAGAGGGAACCAGAGCTGTGATTAAGAAGGACAGCTATGAGGTTCCGCCGATCTTTGGCTTAATGGCGAAGAAAGGACAGGTAGAGGAGCACATCATGTACAATACCTTTAATATGGGAATCGGCATGATCGTGGCTGTGGATCCGGCAGATGCAGAGAAGACCATGGAGGCCATGAGGGCAGCAGGCGAGACTCCTTATGTCATCGGCTCTGTGGAGGCAGGAGAAAAGGGAGTAGACTTATGTTAAGAGTCGGAGTCATGGTGTCGGGAGGAGGCACGAATCTTCAGGCCATCCTGGATGCCATTGACAGCAAGAAGATCAGAAACGCCGCTGTGGCGGCAGTGATCAGCAACAACCGGAATGCCTATGCCCTGGAGAGGGCGAGGAACCATGGGATTGAGGCTGTCTGCGTTTCACCGAAGGACTATGAAACCAGAGCTCAGTTCAATGAGGCTCTTTTGGCCAAGGTGGATGAATACAGGCTGGATCTGATTGTGCTGGCCGGATTTCTGGTGGCTATCCCGGCAGCTATGATTCAGAAATATCCAAACCGTATTATCAACATCCATCCGTCCCTGATCCCATCCTTCTGCGGAGTGGGCTATTACGGACTTAAGGTGCATGAGGCAGCTCTTAAAAGAGGCGTGAAAATTACCGGGGCTACCGTTCACTTTGTGGACGAGGGGACTGACACGGGACCCATCCTTCTGCAGAAAGCTGTGGAGGTAAAGCCGGGCGATACGCCGGAAATCCTTCAGCGCCGGGTGATGGAGGAGGCCGAGTGGGTTCTTCTCCCGAAAGCCATCGACATGATTGCAAATGGGGAGATCTCATAAACAGAAGGGCCGGAAACGGCCCGGCTGGTTTCGAGGCTGGCTTCCGTCCGGGAGGCCGGCCTTAGGCCGTTTTGGCAGAGGATGAATTTTGACAGAACTGAGAGTTTGGGAAAGACTCTGAGAGAGGGGCCGACGCCCGGGTAGGGACGGATTCCGCTCAGATAACTCAGAGATAAATGGAGGACAACGAGATGAAGGTTTTAATTGTGGGAAGCGGCGGAAGAGAGCATGCGATTGCCTGGAAGGTGGCTCAGAGCCCTAAGGTAGAGAAAATTTACTGTGCGCCGGGAAATGCGGGGATTGCAGAGGTGGCAGAGTGCGTTCCCATCGGAGCCATGGAGTTTGAGAAGCTGGCAGCCTTTGCAAAAGACAGACAGATTGACCTGACGGTCATCGGCATGGACGATCCGCTGGTAGGGGGGATTGTGGACGTATTTGAGAAAGAGGGGCTGAGGGTATTCGGGCCGAGAAAGAATGCAGCCATTCTCGAGGGATCCAAGGCCTTCTCCAAGGATCTGATGAAGAAATACGGGATTCCCACTGCAGCCTATGAAAATTTTGACAATGCGGACGAGGCCCTCGCATATCTGGAAACGGCTTCCATGCCTATCGTCCTGAAGGCGGACGGCCTGGCCCTGGGAAAGGGCGTGCTCATCTGCAATACGCTGGAGGAGGCAAAAGAGGGTGTAAAGAGCATCATGCTGGACAAAAAATTCGGCTCTGCCGGAAACCAGATGGTGGTAGAGGAGTTTATGACAGGGCGCGAGGTGTCCGTTCTCTCCTTTGTGGACGGCAATACCATCAAAATCATGACCTCCGCGCAGGATCACAAGCGGGCCAAGGACGGCGATGAGGGACTCAACACAGGAGGAATGGGAACCTTTTCCCCAAGTCCTTTCTATACAGAAGAGGTGGATCAGTTCTGCAGAGAGCACATTTACCAGGCCACAGTGGATGCCATGAAGAAGGAGGGCAGGGAGTTCAAGGGAATTATTTTCTTTGGACTGATGCTGACAGACAAGGGGCCGAGAGTCCTTGAGTACAACGCCAGGTTCGGAGATCCGGAGACCCAGGTGGTGCTTCCCCGCATGAAGAATGATATTGTGGAGGTATTTGAGGCGTGCATCGACGGCACCCTGGATCAGATCGATCTGGAATTTGAGGACAATGCAGCGGTCTGCGTCGTTCTGGCCTCTGACGGCTACCCGGTGAAGTATGAGAAAGGGCTCCCCATCCGGGGTCTTGAGAATTTCCGGCAGAAGGATGGATACTATGTATTCCATGCCGGAACAGCCTTCGACAGGGAAGGAAGGATTGTCACAAACGGAGGACGCGTTCTGGGCGTGACAGCCACCGGAGAAAACCTGAAGGCCGCCAGGGCAAACGCCTACAGGGCTGCAGAGTGGGTGGATTTTGACAATAAATATATGCGCTATGATATTGGAAAGGCTATTGACGAGGCTTAGAACAGGCGGCAGGGAGCGATAACGGAACCCTGACTAATCTGCAGGAAGCCTATTCTGAAATGAAAATGCCGCGGGCTGTCAGTGAAATGCTGATTGTCTGCGGCATTTATGGGATAACAGGATTCCTGCGGGAGGGTGGGAAAGCTTCCGGCAAGGCAGAGCCGTCAGGAGACTTGTATATAAAATCTGTAAAAAAAGTAAAAGAAAAGAGGGAAGCTTGCAGGACGCGGTAATTGGTGGTAGGATAGCAGTGGTCTGAAAGCAGACCCTGCGATGCATAAGCAGATGAGAGACGACAACAGATACGGAATATACACTGGGAGGAAATGAAATGTTTGCAGACTACCATGTCCATTCTGACTTCAGCTGGGATTCCAGAACGCCCATGGAGACTCAGATCCAGGCGGCGCTCCGGGCGGGAGTGGAGGAGCTTTGCTTCACAGAACATGTGGACTACGGGGCAAGATGCGGGGAGGACAACTGTGATTACAGCGCCTACAGAAGGGAGCTGGAGCGCTGCCGGGCGATTTACGGAAATCAGATCCGGCTGAAATATGGAATTGAATTTGGGGTGCAGACGCATACAGTCGGAGAATATGAGAGGGATTTCCGGGAGCAGTCCTTTGACTTTGTGATTTTGTCCTGCCATCAGGTTGACAATCTGGAATTTGACAGCCAGGCTTACCAGAAGGGGAAGACACAGCGGGAATATAATGAGGGATATTACAGAGAGATCCTGAAGGTGATCCAGAGATTTGACGGCTACAGCGTGCTGGGACACCTGGATATGATGCGCCGCTATGACAGAAACGGGCCCTGGCCGTTTGAAAACAGCCGTCCCATTCTGGAGCAGATTCTTTCCCATGTGATTGAGAGAGGAAAGGGGATAGAGGTCAATACTTCCTGCTTTCGCTACAGGATTGGAGATTTAACTCCCTCAGAGGATATTTTGAGGCTGTACCGGGATATGGGAGGAAAAATCCTGACACTTGGCTCTGACGCCCACCGCCCGGAACAGATTGCCGAACAGTTTCCTTTTGTCAGGAGAAGGTTAAGGGAGCTGGGGTTTCGGGAGCTCTGCGCTTTTCACCAGATGGAACCGGAATTTTATCCCCTGTAGGAGCGAGGCAGACGGCTCAAATGAGGAGGAATTTTGGCGGCTTACCGGAGACTCAGGTTTTGGATGCCCGGCAGAGAAATTTCCGGAATAGAGATCTCAGGAGGGCATGGAAGAGGGCTGCGTTGCATAAAATGGCAGATAAGAAGTGAAGTACAGGAATGATATAAATGAAAATTGCTGTAGTCAGGGAAGGGGACAGTGTGGATACAATTGCCGCTTCCTTTCAGATACCGGTGGAGCGTCTTGCCGCCGACAATCAGATAGAGTACCCATACCGCCTGGCCGTAGGCCAGGCTCTTTTGATCCGGGAGGATGAGGATACAGAGCCGGTGCAGCCGGTAAAACAGCTGATTGAGGCAGGGGGATACGCCTATCCTTTTATCAGGGAAGAGGTGATTCGGGAGGCGCTGCCATTTCTGTCGGAGGTTCTCGTGTTTTCTTATGGTTTTACCAGGGAGGGGGAGCTGATTGCCCCTTTAGCGCCGCCTGACGGGCTGATCAGAGAAATCCAGGCAGCAGGGAAACGGGCTGTACTTGTGCTGACTTCCATGGAGGCAGACGGCCGCTTCAACAGTGAGCTGGCGTCTTTGATGATCCGGGATGTGGAGCTGCAGCAGCGCCTTTTGAGAGCTGTGTGGGAGGAAGTTCAGGAGAAGAGGTATAAAGGGGTGGATCTCGATTTCGAGTACATCCGGGCTGAAGATGGGGAAGGGTATGCGGCCTTCGTGGCCAGGACGAGAGCGCTTTTCTCCGTTTACGGAATCCGTGTTTCAGTGGCTCTGGCGCCCAAGACATCCGCTGATCAGAGAGGACTTCTGTATGAGGGAATTCTCTACCGGGATCTGGGAGCGGCTGCCGACCAGGTTACGCTTATGACTTATGAGTGGGGCTATACCTACAGTGAACCTATGGCTGTTGCGCCTATTCATATGGTAAGGCGCGTGGCCGAGTATGCCCTGACTGAAATACCGCGGGAAAAGATTCTGCTGGGCATTCCCAACTACGGCTATGACTGGCCGCTTCCCTACGAGAGAGGGGTTACAAAGGCAGAGAGCCTCGGGACAATGGAAGCGGTTCAGCTTGCCATTGATCACGGGGTTCCCATCAGCTTTGATGAGCGCTCTCAGACGCCCTGGTTTCGCTACTGGCAGTACGGTGTTCTCCATGAGGTGTGGTTTGAGGATGTGAGAAGCCTTCTGGCCAAGTTTAACCTGGCGGGAGAGCTGGGGTTAAGGGGTATCATGTACTGGCAGCTGATGCGCCTTTACCGGGCCGGGTATCTTCTGCTTGACGGAATGTTCCGTACAGAGCCTGGAGGCCTTTAGACAGCGCCGGATAGGGGAGCGCAGAAAGAGTGTGAAAAGAAGACAGGGAAAATATTCCTTGTGGGAAACAGGACCCGGGTCTATAATAGAAGAACCGCACATACAGTGCGCCAGGATAAAGAGATGGAAAAATAAGGAACAGAGAGGCCGGAGTTTTTCCATCTGACAGGAAATATAAAAGGAGAGATTACATATGATACAGGACATTTTGCCTCACAGATACGATAATTCCTTTAAGAGGCCCAGGCTGACGGAGCAGTCATTTCTGATGTATATCTTAAAGGGAAATATTCTTCTTATCAGGAGAAAGGACAGAGAGGGGAAGGACTGCAGGGAGGAGATTTACGAATCAGAGCGGGCGCTTCCTGCGCCGCAGGAGTTCGGCCCTGCGACAGCCAGGGAACTGGAGGATTCCGGGCTGGTGCCGGATCTGTCAGAGCGGGCGGAATACCTGTTTTCCATTGATGATATCCCGTATTTTATGGTGAGGGGGAGAGACAGCGATCCGGCTGCGGCACTTCTGACTCAGGAGAAAACGGGCAGAGAGGGGCAGGAAAAAGGGAGAGAAGCGGCCGGCTATTCTTTTCAGGGCGCTGCGTATTTTCGTATCATGCAGCCAGAGCACCAGGCCTTTGCAGCCATTACGGCCATACAGCTTTGGCGGTGGAAGGAGAGCAGGAAGTTCTGCGGCCGCTGCGGCCACGAGACCGTAGACAGCCAGTCCGAGCGCGCTCTGGTCTGTCCGGTCTGCGGGCAGACAGAGTATCCGAAGATCTGTCCGGCTGTGATCGTGGCTGTGACGGACAAGGACAGGATCCTGATGTCGCGCTACCGGGGACGCGCCTACCGCGGATATGCCCTGATTGCCGGATTTGTGGAGATCGGGGAAACCTTTGAGGAAACAGTCCGGCGGGAGGTGATGGAGGAGGTTGGACTCAAGGTAAAAAATATCCGCTATTACAAGAGCCAGCCCTGGGCCTTTACCGACACGGAGATGATCGGATTTTTCGCAGAGCTGGACGGAGACGACAGGATAAGGCTGCAGGAGGATGAGCTGTCGGAGGCCGGCTGGTATCACCGGGATGAGATACCGGAAGATACGTCGCTGATCAGCGTGGGAAGCGAGATGAAGATGGCTTTCAAGTATGGAATGATTTAGGAGGAACCTGTGAAAACTGATACGCAAGGCCAAGTGTATGTCCCCTCTTATATATCTTCAGGTAATAGTTCCTATTCCTTTTAATTAATTGACAAAAGTCCGTTTGATTGTTATGATTGTTGATAACCAAACGGACTTTCCCAATAAAGGCAGGTAATGGCATGAGCAGAATCGTATTATCCCTGCTGGTGGACAATACAGCAGGTGTACTGAGCCGTGTGGCCGGGCTGTTCAGCCGCCGCGGTTACAACATTGAGAGTCTGACCGTTGGAGAGACGGCAGATCCCAAATATTCCAGGATGACAGTGGTTTCCCAGGGAGATCAGGAAATTCTGGAGCAGATTGAAAAGCAGCTCAGAAAGCTGGAGGATGTTTACGACATCAAGGAGCTTCGGGCGGGCCACTCCGTATACAGGGAGCTGATCCTTGTGAAGGTGAGGGCCAATGCCAGCGAGCGTATGGCTATCAATGCCATCGCAGAGATTTTCCGTGCGTCCATTGTGGATGTGGGGAAGGAGTCAGTAACCGTAATGCTGACAGGTGATCAGTCAAAGCTGGACGCTATGATTAATCTTCTGGAGGATTACGAGATTCTGGAGCTTGCAAGGACCGGCGTGACCGGACTTTCAAGAGGAACGGAGGACGTCAGATACCTCCCTTAAAAACTGACGTGTCATGCTGAGTAAAGCCATTGCCAGAGGCGGACAGAGAGTCGTCGGCGATCCGCTTTTTATCACATATCTATTGCATCCTAAGGAGGAAAAGAAAATGGCAAAGATTTATTATCAGGAGGACTGCAACTTATCATTATTAGAGGGAAAGACCATCGCAGTCATCGGCTACGGAAGCCAGGGACATGCCCACGCGTTAAATGCAAAGGAATCCGGATGCCACGTAATTATCGGCCTCTATGAGGGAAGTAAATCCTGGGCCAAGGCAGAGGCTGCGGGATTTGAAGTATATACGGCAGCAGAAGCGGCAAAGCGCGCCGACATTATCATGGTTTTAATCAACGATGAGAAGCAGGCGAAGATGTACAAGGAGTCTATCGAGCCAAACCTTAAAGAAGGTAATATGCTGATGTTCGCGCATGGATTTGCCATCCACTTCGGACAGATTGTTCCTCCGAAGAATGTTGATGTAACCATGATCGCTCCAAAGGGACCCGGCCATACAGTGAGAAGCGAGTATCAGATCGGAAGAGGCGTTCCCTGCTTAATCGCAGTTGCCCAGGACTACACAGGCAAGGCTCATGACCTGGCTTTAGCCTACTCTCTGGCAATCGGCGGAGCAAGGGCAGGCGTTCTTCAGACTACCTTCCGCGAGGAGACAGAGACAGACCTGTTTGGTGAGCAGGCAGTGCTCTGCGGCGGTGTGACAGCCCTGATGAAGGCTGGATTTGAAACTCTCGTCGAGGCTGGCTATGAGCCTGAGAGCGCATACTTTGAATGTATCCATGAGATGAAGCTGATTGTAGACTTAATCTACGAGAGCGGATTCGCAGGAATGAGATATTCTATTTCCAATACCGCAGAATTCGGTGATTATATCACAGGGCCGAAGATTGTGACTGACGAGACAAAGAAGGCCATGAAGCAGATTCTGTCCGACATTCAGGACGGAACCTTCGCAAAGAACTGGCTCCTTGAGAACCAGGTTGGCTGCCCGCATTTCAACGCCATGAGAAAGAGAGAGGCAGCTCATCAGCTGGAGAAGACCGGCGAGGAGTTAAGAAAGCTCTACAGCTGGAACGACAGCAGCAAGCTGCTGGACAACTAAGGCTTTAAACGCCCGGCGTGGCTATCCTGAATGGTCATCGTTGCTTTCTTATTTTATTGCTTGCAAGAACATTTACTATACCTCAAGATTATGAAACGGAGGATGCGTCATTGCCCCAAAGGGTGATGGCGCATCCTCTGTTTTTAGAGAAGAGAAGACTGGCCGTTTTCTTTTTCCGGCAGACAGAACCTGATAAACTGGCTGGTGGTTTTTGTGGCGTAGGACGGATTGTAGGCAAAGCCGATGGTCCTCCTGCGTATGGGGGCTGTAAGGGGAATCTCTATAAGGCTTCCCTCTTCCAGCTCTTTTTTCACGAAATCCTTGATCACGCAGCCGATGCCAAGGCCGATCTTTGAAAATTCGATCAGCAGATCCATAGTAGTGGTCTCCAGCACCTGTTTCGGCTCGATGTCATTTTCCGCAAACCAGGCGTCGATGTGGGTTCGTGTCATGTTGCTGCGGTCTAACAGCATGATGGTGCCTGTCGAAAAGAGATCCGCCTCGCGTCCCTCTCTGAGATACAGATTTTCCAGATAACTCTTCGTACAGACAAACCCGTCTTCAATCTGCATAAGAGGAATAAATTTCAGATTCCGCTTCGTCTTGGGCTCCGCCACCAGACCAATATCCAGCTGCTGCTGTTCCAGCTTGGAAACGGTTTTGGCGGTGGACTGTCCGTCAATCGTCACTTTAATGTGGGGATTTTTCTCCACAAAGCCCTTGAGATAGGGGAGAAGCACATACTTGCACAGGGTATTGCTGACTCCGATTTTGATCTGTCCGATATTGAAATCCTTGATCCTGCGAAGCTCATTCTCACCGCGGTTCAGGGTATCGAATGCATTGCTCACATGGCTGAAGAGCACCTGCCCCTCCACCGTGAGCTGGACCCCCCTGGAATTTCTCGTAAAAAGCGGAACGCCAAGGCTCTCCTCCAGTTTGCTGACCGCCTTGCTGATAGCAGGCTGGCTGATAAAAAGCTCCTTAGCGGCCTTCGATATATTTCCTGCCTTAGCAACGGCGTAAAAAATTTTGTACTGCGATAAATGCTGTTCCATATACTCACCTCTGAAAGATTACGAAAAGAAAACAGGAAAAATAAAATCTATAACCGAACTTTATATTTCCTATTCATAATATATATTGGTATTATACCAGCCCCTATGGTAAGATGTAAATAGACTTTTCGCGACAGCAGAGAGCAGTGCGAAAACAGGCAGGTACAATTCCACGTTGTGCTTGCACATAAGTGGAATTGTACCTGCCTGTTTTCATAGGGCGCGAGCCCGCGAGCGAGATGAAGCGAAGCGGAATCGAGCTTGGCACTGCTGCCGCAGACCATCAACCATTCCAAGGAGGATTATAACCATGGGTATGACTATGACTCAGAAAATCCTGGCCGCCCATGCCGGCCTTGAGTCGGTGAAAGCCGGCCAGTTAATAGAAGCGGATCTCGACTTAGTTCTCGGAAATGACATCACCTCCCCGGTAGCTATCGCAGAGATGGAAAAAATGAACACCCAGACCGTATTCGATAAGGACAAGATTGCCCTTGTCATGGATCACTTTATCCCCAACAAGGACATAAAGTCAGCTGAAAACTGCAAGTGCTGCCGTGATTTCGCCTGCCGCCATGAGATCTCCAACTACTTTGACGTGGGAGAGATGGGGATTGAGCATGCCCTCCTGCCGGAAAAGGGCCTGGTGGTAGCCGGGGATGCGGTGATCGGGGCAGACTCCCATACCTGTACCTATGGAGCCCTCGGCGCTTTTTCTACAGGGGTGGGGAGCACCGACATGGCTGCCGGAATGGTGACCGGAAAGGCCTGGTTCAAGGTTCCGTCTGCCATCAAATTTGTGCTGACAGGAAAGCCGGGAAAATGGGTGAGCGGAAAAGATGTGATCCTCCACATTATCGGAATGATCGGAGTGGACGGAGCCCTCTATAAATCCATGGAATTTACAGGCGACGGAATCCGGAATCTGTCCATGGATGACCGGTTTACCATCTGCAATATGGCCATTGAGGCAGGCGGGAAAAACGGAATTTTCCCTGTGGATGAGAAGGCTGTCCAGTATATGAAGGAGCACTCGAAACGGGAGTTTCAGATCTACGAGGCAGACGAGGATGCAGAGTATGAGGCAGTCTATACCATCGATCTGTCTGCCCTCAAGCCGACTGTAGCCTTCCCTCACCTTCCAGAGAACACAAAAACCATTGACGAAGCAGGCGATGTAGCCATCGATCAGGTGGTGATCGGATCTTGCACCAACGGAAGGCTGGAAGATATGCGGATTGCCGCGGAGATCTTAAAGGGAAGAAAGGTGAAGAAGGGAGTCCGCTGCATCGTGATCCCCGCTACACAGGCTATCTACCTTCAGTGCATTAAGGAAGGACTCATGGAAACCTTTATCGAAGCGGGAGCAGTTGTGAGCACCCCCACCTGCGGTCCGTGCCTGGGCGGCTATATGGGAATCCTGGCGGCCGGGGAGCGCTGCGTTTCCACCACAAACAGGAACTTTGTAGGCCGCATGGGCCATGTGGACTCGGAAGTTTATCTGGCAAGCCCTGCAGTGGCAGCTGCCAGCGCGGTGACAGGAAAGATCAGCAGCCCCTGTGAGATTATGGACTAGGAGGAAAAGAGATGAAGGCGTGCGGACATGTATTCAAATATGGAGATAACGTAGACACAGACGTAATTATCCCTGCAAGGTACTTAAATGCCACAAAAGGGGAGGAGCTTGCGAAGCACTGCATGGAAGATATAGACAAAGATTTTGTGAACCGGGTGCAGAAGGGGGATATTATTGTAGCAGAGAAGAACTTTGGCTGCGGATCCTCCAGGGAGCATGCGCCTCTGGCCATCAAATGCGCAGGCATCAGCTGCGTCATTGCAGAGACCTTCGCCAGGATATTCTACAGGAATGCCATCAATATCGGCCTTCCCATCATCGAATGTCCGGAGGCTGCCGCCTCCATACAGGCAGGACACGAGGTGGAGATTGATTTTGACAGCGGAGTGATAACAGATAAGACCACAGGGGAGAGCTTTGAGGGGCAGGCCTTCCCGCCGTTTATGCAGAAGATCATTGAAGCCGGAGGGCTGGTCAACTATATTAATCAGAAGTAGAGAGACATGGCAGCGGAGAGCCAGAGCTTTGCCGGTTCTGCGGGAAAATGGACTTTAAATTTTAGTTGACAGACCTGAAGTTTTCTGCTATTCTTACACACAGCTTTATAGAGATTGATTGCCGCCGGGTAAGAGCGTTAAATTTTGTATCGTTAGGCCGAAGTAGATACAAAACTTAGCGCTCTTTTTCTTTGACAGGGGTTTTTGACAGAGGAAAGCGCCCTGCGCCTTTCCAGCCCTCTGCAGGAAACCGGCAGCCGGTTTTTATCAGGCAAAAACAACATGGAGGAGACAGTATATATGGGAAAGATCTACAGAGAGTTTGCAGAGTATATATCGCTCAGCGTAGCAGGAATGCTGGCAATTTCCTGCTATATTCTGGCAGATACATTTTTTGTATCCCAGAGACTTGGAACAGATGGCCTCGCCGCCCTTAATCTGGCGATACCGATCTATGATGTGATCCATGGAACAGGGCTGATGCTCGGCATGGGAGGAGCGACCAGGTTCTCCATATGCAAAAGCAGAGGCGAGGACAGAGAGGCGAACCTCATGTTCACGAATACGCTTTTTCTGGCAGGGGCCTGTTCAGTCTTTTTTGTCCTTTCGGGACTCCTGTTTTCAGAAAGGCTCGCCGTCCTGCTGGGGGCGGACGAGGCTGTGCTTGAGATGACAAATACGTATTTAAAAGTCCTCATGCTCTTTTCACCGGCCTTTTTGATGAATGACATATTTCTCTGCTTTGTGAGAAATGATAAAAATCCGGGAATGTCCATGGCAGCCACTATCGGGGGCAGTTTTTCCAATATCATTCTCGATTATGTTTTCATGTTCCCTCTGGGCATGGGAATTTTCGGGGCAGCTTTGGCCACAGGCCTCGCCCCTGTTATAGGAATTGTTATTATGTCACCGCACTGGCTGAAGCGGTCAAAGGGCTTCCATGCAGTGAAAACAGGCCTCCTGCCAAAACAGGTAAAGATGAATGTTTCCCTGGGATTCCCTTCGCTTTTGGCTCAGCTCTCATCAGGAGTTGTCATGATTGTATTTAATAAAATCATTCTGGAGCTGGAGGGAAACACCGGGGTAGCTGCCTACGGCGTGATTGCGAATATCGCTCTTGTAGTTGTGGCTGTATACTCAGGAGTCGGACAGGGAATCCAGCCTCTGGTGAGCAGGGAGTACGGGTACGGAAGAAAAGAGAGGGAAGTGCAGCTTCTGCGCTGGGCAGCCGCAGTTGTATTAGCTCTGTCCGTTCTGATCTATGGAGGGCTTTTTGGCCTTGCAGAGCCCATCGTCGGCATTTTTAACAGTGAAAATAGTGTAAGGATGGGTCAGATAGCGGTTATCGGACTGAAACTGTATTTTATATCTGTGCCTTTCGTGGGACTCAACATTGTGCTCACCACCTATTTTTCCGCAGTGGAACAGGCGGTGCCGGCCCAGGTGATTTCTCTTCTGAGAGGCCTTGTGCTGCTCATCCCCATGGCGTTTTTTATGGCGGAGGCCGGAGGACTGACCGGTGTGTGGCTGGCAGTGCCGGTTACCGAATTTCTGTCTGTGGTTCTGGGCGGCTGGCTGTATTTCAGGATGGAGAAGGGAGGAGCTAAAAGAGCTAAAAACCGGCTTCCGGAAGATATATAAAGCCTGCCGTATTCTGTTAAGACAGGAAAGAAGACCCGCCGCGGCCAAAGGCGGAAAGTGGTGTGCTTTTCCATCACTCCGCCTGGCCGGAGGGCCGTAAGGCCGGCAGACTGCCAACGGCATCAAAGCATAAGGACATTTTGAACTGTCTGAATCATACATTCATATCAAAAATACACAAATAAATAAAGCGAAAAATATATTATAAATACAAATTCAATAAAAAATCCCCTACAATAAAAAGATTACACCCCTTAATTGCACAAAAACATTCTGATATAATAAAAATATATTGGAAAAGATAACTGAAACAAAAAGGAAGGGAAAACAGGTGGTACAGATGGGTGAAACGATCGTTTCCATGAAAAATATCAGCAAGAATTTCCCGGGTGTCAAGGCCCTTGACCATGTGCAGTTTGAGCTTCGTTCCGGTGAGGTGATGGCCCTTTTAGGTGAGAATGGAGCAGGGAAGAGTACCCTCATGAAGATTCTCAGCGGCGTCTATACCAGGGACGAGGGGAGCCTTGAAATTTTCGGGAAGGAGTACGGAGATCTGACTCCCAGGCAGGCCCAGGAGATCGGTGTCGCCATTATCCACCAGGAGCTGAATATGTGCCGCCATCTGTCGGTGGCGGAAAACATGTTTCTCGGACGGGAAAAGGCAAAGGCAGGCGTCCTCTCAAACGCGCAGATGGAGGAGGAAGCCGCCAAGATCCTGGAGGAGCTTAAAATTGACATGGATCCGGGGCAGGTGGTCGGAGAGCTTCCTGTGTCAAAGCAGCAGATGGTGGAGATTGCGAAGGCTCTGTCTACCCATGCGAGAATCCTGATTATGGATGAGCCCACATCGGCCCTGACAGCCAGGGAGATCGAGGATCTGTTCCGAATTATCAGGGATCTGAAGGCGAAAGGCTGCGGCATCGTTTACATATCTCACAGGCTGGAGGAGCTGTCCCACATCGTAGATCGGGTTACGATTATGAGGGACGGGCAGTTCATCACATCCATGAATTTCAAGGATACGACGCTGGATGAGATTATTGCGAACATGGTAGGCCGCGAGATCAAGGAAAAATTCCCGCGTGTGTCCTGCAAGAAGGGAAAGAAGATCCTGGAGGTAAGAAACCTGAATGCGGGGCATATGGTCCGGAATGTAAACTTTTCCCTCTATGAGGGGGAGATCGTGGGCTTTGCAGGGCTGATGGGAGCCGGACGGACAGAGACTACGAGAGCGATCTTCGGCGTGGATCCGAAGGAGGGCGGGGAAATTATTCTCGACGGAAAGCCGGTGACCATACGGAAGCCGGAGGATGCGATTCGGGCAGGAATCGTACTTGCGCCGGAGGACAGAAAGAAGGATGGGCTGTGCACCAAGCTCAGCATCCGCCACAATATTGCCCTTCCGAATCTGGATCTGATCTGCAATAAATTCGGAGTCATTAACAGCCAGAAGGAGCTGGAGATGTGTGACCGGGTGGTGGAGAACCTGAAGGTCAAGACGCCCAGTGTGGAGGTAAACACAGGCAACCTCTCCGGCGGAAACCAGCAGAAGGTGGTTGTGGGAAAATGGCTGGCCAGAAACTCCAGAGTCGTGATCTTTGACGAGCCTACGAGAGGAATCGACGTGGCCGCCAAGGTAGAGATTTATAATCTGATGAACGATCTGAAAAAACAGGGGATTGCCGTCATGTTTGTGTCCTCTGAGATGCCGGAGGTCATGGGAATCGCGGATCGGATCATTGTCATGTGCGACGGACGCATCACTGGGGAGATGAGCGCAGAGGAGGCGACTCAGAGCGGCATCCTGACTCTGGCAACCCAGTTTGAGAATAAGCTGGAGGCCGGAGCAAAGTAAGGGGAGGATGAACATGAACAGCAAAAAGCAGGATCCATTAAAACGATTTTTGAATATACGCGGAATGAGGGGAGCCATGACGGCGTTTGTAGGTCTGATTGTCATCTATATCGCCTTCGGTATGATTAACCCCACCGTCTTTTCGGGCCAGAATGTGATGAACCTTCTGCGCTCCATGTCCAAATACCTGATTATCGGTATCGGACAGAGCTATGTGCTTATTACAGGAAACATTGACCTTTCCATCGGTTCTGTGGTGGGAATGAGCGCCATGATCTCGGCGACGCTTATGACCCACGGCATTACCCCGGCGGTGGCGATTATGATTACGTTATGCTGCTGTCTGGCAATCGGCGTAATCAACGGAATTCTGGTTGGAAAATGCCAGCTTCCCCCGTTTATCGCAACACTGGGAACTATGTTCGTGGCCAGAGGCGTGGCCTACATGGTAAACGGAAACAGGAATACAGACGCTATCAGCTCCGGAATCGGCAAGGAGGCGGCAGACGGATTTCAGAATCTGTTCTACTACGGAAAGACAGCCGGTGTCTACAACACCTTCTGGATTGCCATTATTCTGTTTGTAATATTCTTTTTCCTGCTCTCCAAGACGAGAACCGGCCGTCATATTTATGCGATCGGCTCTAACGTGGAGGCAGCAAAGCTCTCAGGCGTCAGCGTAGTGTCAACAGTGACAAAGACCTACATCGTCAGCGCCTTCTGTTCCTTCGTGGTAGGCTTAATCCTCTGCGGACAGGCCAACATGGGAAATATGGAAGCAGGAAACATGTATGAGATGTACGCGGTAGCGGCAGGCGTAATCGGCGGAATTTCACCTCTTGGCGGTACAGGTATCCTTCTGGGAACCCTGGCAGGAGCGGCTGTATGGCAGACTCTTGAGAACGGCCTCAACATGATCGGCGTGCAGGTGGGAATCCAGAGACTGGTAATCGGCGTTATCGTAGTGTTCGCAGTGCTTCTCGACGTAGTGTTCAGAAAAGGTCTGTTTAAGAAGAGACATACATCTTCCGTGCAGGAAAAATAGCGCAAGGCAGATACCGGACAGGCAGAATCGCAAGAAGAATATCATTGACGCCGCAAGGCGCTGATGGATAGAAAAAAAGAAAAAACAGGAGGAAAAAAACATGAAAAAAATGAGGTTGGCAGCAGCTCTGTGCACCGCATGTCTGGCAGCAGTTTCTCTGGCAGGATGCAGTTCAGGAACACAGGAGGCCGCAGGAACGCAGGCTGAGACAACAAAGGCAGCGGAAACAGAGGCTGAGACCACTGCAGCAGAGAAGACCACAGAGGCAGCCGAAGCAGGGGCTGAGGCCGGTGCAGATGTGAAGGCAAGCAAGGAGTGGAAGATCGCCCTGATTACCATGGACTCCATTGACCAGCACTGGGTTACCTTAAATGAGGGAGCTCAGAAGGCGGCTGAGGAGCTCGGCGTTTCCGTAACTTTCATGTCCCCGAACACAAAGGATGACGCGCAGCAGATCGAGTGCGTAAACAACGCGGTAGCAGGCGGATATGAGGCAATTATGGTGGCAGCTAACGGCCCGGATGCTATCTCCTCCGCTTTAAATGAGGCTGCAGCTGCAGGTGTGAAGATTGTGTATGTTGACTCTCCAGCCAATGTAGAGGCAGAGGCAACCTTCTCCACAGACAACAAGGCAGCAGGCAAGACAGCCGGCGAGGAGATGATCAAGGCTCTCGAGGCAGCAGGCGTTACCTCCGGCTCTATCGGAATCATCAATGTAAACGCAGCTACCGATTCCACCGTTATGCGTGAGGAAGGCTTCCGCTCTGCATTTGAGGGAACAGACTATGAGATTCTTGAAACACAGTACGGCGAGGGAGATGCAGCAAAATCCCAGAGCATTGCCGAGAACTACATTACACAGGGAGTTGTAGGAATCTTCGGATGCAACGAGGGCTCCACAACAGGTGCCGGAAATGCAATCAAGGCTTCCGGAAACAGCGAGATTATCGGTGTCGGCTTTGATAAGTCTGATGCAATCCTTGGCTTAATCGACGACGGATATCTTCTGTGCACCATGGCTCAGAACCCGGATGTAATGGGCTACGAGGGTGTTAAGGCATGCGTACAGGCTCTGGAAGGAGAGGACCTGGGCGGAGCTACAACAGACACAGGTGTATCAGTTCTCAAGAAGGAATAATGGAAAGGCCGCAAAGGCAGTCTGGATCTGGAAATGAACTGAAAAATGACAGCCCGAACCAGGGCAGATAGCGGGCCGCAGAAGGCGGTTCCAAAAGGGGATGGAGCAAAGGGCAGGGAGCTTTTGACCATCCCCTTTTCTCTGTGCAGTAAGCGGTGAAAGGAAATTGCAATATCCTTTCCGGCATGGTAAGATAGCAGGAGAAAAATGGAATCGCGGTGCCCGGGAGGAGAGAAAATGGAATATCTGGCAGGAATTGATATTGGAGGAACGAAGTGTTCTGTAAGCCTGGGAAGGGCACAGGAAGGGCAGGTGGAGCTTCTGTGCAGGGAAAAATTTCCCACTCCCGGGACGCCCCGGGAGGCTGTGGAGCGGATGAAGGATTCTCTTGGCAGGCTGCTCTCATCTGCCCCTCAGAACAGGCTTTCGGCTGTGGGCGTGAGCTGCGGCGGGCCTCTCAGTTCGGAACGGGGGCTCATACTCTCTCCGCCGAATCTTCCAGGATGGGACGGCATTGACATTCTCACACCCTTTGAGGAGGCCTTCGGCGTGCCGGCTTTTCTGGAAAATGATGCCAATGCCTGCGCCCTGGCCGAATGGCTGTGGGGAGCGGGAAAAGGAACGAGGAATATGGTGTTTCTGACCTTCGGAACAGGGCTTGGGGCCGGACTGATTCTGGACGGACATCTCTATCGTGGTGCCTGCGATATGGCAGGAGAGGCAGGACATATCAGGCTTTCCCAAACCGGCCCGGTGGGCTTTGGAAAGGCCGGCTCCTTTGAGGGATTCTGCAGCGGAGGCGGAATCGGCAGAATGGGACGGGCCCTGGCAGAAGAAAGAGGACTGGAGGAGAAGAGAGAGCTTTTTTCCACTGCAGCAGGAATCGCAGAGGCTGCGGATCAGGGGGATGAGCTGGCTCTGGAAATATTTAGAAGGACGGGCAGGATGCTGGGACTTGGGCTTTCCGTGCTGGTGGACATTCTGAATCCGGAGCTGATTGTGATAGGAAGCATATTCCTCCGCCAGGAGAAGCGGCTGAGAACGCCCATGGAGGAGGTTCTGAAAAGAGAGGCTCTGCCTCTGAGTCTGGCCTCCTGCCGGGTCGTGCCCGCAGGGCTTGGGGAGGAGCTGGGAGACTACGGAGCTCTGTCAGCCGCCCTCAACGGACTCAGAGAAAAGAAGAAAAACAGGTACCAGGAAGAAGCATAAAAAGTAAAAAAGATAAGAGAGAAGACTGAGAAAGAAGATAAGAAAGAAAAGCGCAAAGGCAGGAAAAGTAAAGGAGGCAGGTTATTATGAAGAGAAGTGAAATCAATGCGGCATTAAGGGAGATGGAGGCTATGATCAGGGAGTACCGGTTTGCCATCCCGCCGTTCTGCAGCTTTACCCCGGAGGAGTGGAAGGAGAAGGGGCATGAGTACGACGAGATCCGTGACAATATGCTGGGCTGGGATATTACCGATTATGGCCTGGGAAAATTTGATGAGGTAGGCTTCTCGCTGATCACGATCAGAAACGGAAACCTGGGAATGAGAGACAAGTATACAAAGACGTATGCAGAGAAGCTCCTCTACATTAAAGAAGGACAGTATTCCCCCATGCATTTTCACTGGTCCAAGATGGAGGATATCATCAACCGGGGAGGCGGAAATGTGCTGATCCGTGTATACAATTCCACAGAGGATGAGGAGCTGGATCGGGAGAGCGAGGTTCACGTCCACGTAGACGGCCGGGAGATGGTGGTTCCGGCGGGAACCCAGGTGCGCCTGACTCCTGGGGAGAGCATTACGATCTATCCTTATCTCTACCATGATTTCGAGGTGGAGAAGGGAAGCGGACCTGTGCTGTTAGGAGAGGTGAGCCAGTGCAATGACGACAATACGGACAACCGATTCTACGAAAAGGTAGGCCGTTTCCCGGCCATCGAGGAGGACGAGCCGCCGTACCGTCTGCTCTGCAATGAATATCCGAAGGCCAGGTAGCTTCTGCTTTATCGCAGGCGCTTTGCGGTCTGCCCGGAAGGATGATAAATAGGAGAGGAGAAACAGCTATGTATGATGTGACAGCGCTTGGGGAGCTTTTAATTGATTTTGCCTCTGCAGGAGCCGATGAGGAGGGATACCCTTCTATGAAGGCCAACCCGGGCGGGGCGCCGGGCAATTTCCTGGCTGCCCTGAACCGCTACGGCGCCAGAACTGCCTTTGTGGGAAAGGTGGGCGACGATGCCTTCGGCCGTCTTCTGATCGGAACTCTTAAGAAAGCGGGAATCCAGACAAGGGGAATTATCCTGGACAGGGACGTGTTTACAACGCTCGCCTTCGTCACCTTCTCCGAGGGCGGGGAGCGCTCCTTCAGCTTTGCGAGAAAGCCGGGAGCCGACACCTGCCTTCGCTTTGAGGAGGTGGATCTTGGCCTGATCGACGAGAGCCGCGTGTTTCACTTCGGAACTCTGAGCCTGACGGATGATCCGGTCAGGACGGCCACCAGAAAGGCAGTCGGCTATGCAAAAGAGAGGGGAAAGATGATCACCTTTGATCCGAACCTTCGCCTTCCTCTGTGGAAAACGAAGGAGGCGGCGCGGCAGGAGATCCTCTGGGGACTTTCCAGGGCGGATGTGGTGAAGATCAGCGATGAGGAAACGCAGTTTCTGTGGGGAGAGATAAGCCCTGAGGAGGCGGCGGGAAGGCTGATTTCTGAGTACGGGGTAAAGCTTGCCATGGTTACACTGGGGCCGAAGGGCTGCTATCTGTCAAACGGACATGCCTCTGCCGGCGCCTCATGCCCGAAGGTAAGGCCGATAGACACCACAGGGGCAGGAGACATATTCGGGGGAAGCGCGGTGAGCCGGCTTTTAAGGACAGGAAAGAGACCGGAGGAGCTGAGTGAGGAGGAGCTTTACCGGATCGGCGCCTTCGCATGTACGGCTGCCAGCCTCTCCACAGAAAGACCGGGAGGAATCCCGAGCATTCCTTCCGAGGATGAGGTGGAGAGAGCTATCCCGCCGAAGGGGGAGTGTGACAATGCTGAAAGTGATCATTGCTGATGATGAAAGGCTGATCTGCCGGCTGGTTCAGGCTCTCGGCGACTGGGAAGCTCTTGACATGGAGGTGGCAGGGCTTGCGGAGAACGGACTTGAGGCCCTGGAGCTTATAGAGAGGGAGAGGCCGGATATCCTGATCACCGACATCAGGATGCCGGGCTGCGACGGCCTGGAGCTTATCAGGCGGGCGAAGGAGCTTCGCCCGGAGCTGGAGATTGTGATCATCAGCGGATATGCTCATTTTGAGTATGCCCAGACAGCGATCCGATATGGCGTCGGAAATTATCTGCTAAAGCCTATCAAGAAGGACGAGCTGATGGAAACCCTCCGAAAGATGAAGGAGCGGTGTGAGGAGAGGACTGCCGGGCGGGAGGTTGGGGAGGCCAGGTACAAAAAGAGCCAGAATGACCTGAAGAGGCTGAGAAACAGCCTCATTGACGATCTGATGTCCGCCCAGCCTCCTGTCCTTACGAATCAGATTTTAAAGGAAACCTACTATTTCGACTTTTCTGAAGGGCAGGCGTTTCTGGTGAAGCTGGACTGCCGGGCGGGAGCCTTTGGAAATTCTGCGGAGGTTGTCAGGGAAAAGGTTCAGGAGATCCTGAATGCAGGGCTTAAGGGGCTTTGCAGCGATGTGATTTTCTGTTTCAGAGGCTATACAGGGTATGGCCTTTTAAGCTGCGACTCCGACAGAAGAGAACAGGTGAGAAAGGCATTCCGCTTCTGCCTGGGACAGCTTGAGGCAGGAAACGGGATGTTTGGACCTGTGCGTTTTTCGGCGGCTTTAGGAGACTGGACAGGGGAGGCCGGGCATCTGCCTGCCTCCCTGAGAGGGGCCCAGGACGCTCTGGCAGAACGGCTGATAGAAGGGCCGGGCCGGCTGTTTGAACACGTTCCGAGAGCTTCCGGGCTTCCGGTTCAGGAGATCCTGGACCGCTACGCCAGGGATATGGAGCATGCCATAGAGACGCTGAATGTCAGGGAGGCAGCAGAGGCGGTCGAAGCCATGCAGGAGAGGGCTCTTAATCAGGAGGGAGTCTGCGGAAGGGAGATTTCCGGGCTGGTACTCTCTGCGGGCCGGCTGTTTATTGCCAGGATGGTTCACGGGGACGCTCAGAAGGCTCAGCGGGAATTTGACCAGGATTTATATCAGTGCGCAGACGGCAGGGAGCTGTTTGAGCTTCTGTCCCGCAGGCAGGAGGAGCTTCTCATGGTGGCTGAAGGCGAGAGACGAAATGAGGTCAGCCGCCCGATCCGGATGGCCAAGCAGTATGTGATGCAGCACTTCCAGGAGCCCATTACACTGGAGGAGGTCTGTGAGGCGGCGGGCTTCAGCGCCAGCTATTTCAGCTCCCTTTTCAAAAAGGAAACAGGGGAGGGCTTTGCCAAGTATCTGACCAGAGTAAGGATGGAGGAGGCCAAAACTCTTTTGCGGGAGACGAACCTTCCTGTGGCTGAGATCTGTGAGAGAGTGGGCTACAGTGACAGAAAGCATTTCACCCACACCTTTCACCGGGCGACAGGGCTGAATCCGGCCGAATACCGGAAGATGTACGGTTAGAAAAGAAAATGTCAGGAGGCCTGTATGGATAAAAAGGGAAATGTATATCTGTTCTGCCGGATGCAGGCCGTCACTGCGGCCCTGTTTATCCTGTCTGCAGTTATCCTGGGGGCATCATTTTTCAGCGGGCTGTCTGAGGGGAGGACAGCCTGGCTGTGGACAGCCGGCTTTCTGGTGCTGGCCGGCCTCGGGTGGATCAATTACATATGGGTGATCAGGCCGTACAGGCGCATGGAAAAGACCATGCGCCTGTTTCTGGACGGATACATAACAGAACTCTCGGAGCTTCAGGGGGCTGGCATGACGCCTGCGGAGGCGATGCTGGTGGAGAGGCTGGGAGAGATGCTGGACTCGGGAAAGCTCTTAAAGCTGAACAAGAGACAGGCCCAGTATCTGGCCCTGCAGAACCAGATCAATCCCCACTTCCTCTACAATACTCTGGAGAGCATCCGCAGCGAGGCCCTGATCTCAGGGCTGGCCAGTGTGGCTGACATGACGGAGGCTCTGGCTGCCTTCTTCCGCTATACGATCAGTAAGGTGGAGAATCTCGTTTCCGTGGAGGAAGAGCTTCAGAACTGTGAAACGTATTTCCGGATTCAGCAGTACCGGTTTGGGCCCAGACTGAGCCTTTCCGTGATCTGCGATCCGGATGACAGGGATGAGATTTACCGCTGCCGCCTGCCCAAGCTGACCATGCAGCCCATTCTTGAAAACAGCATTATCCATGGGACTGAGCTGAAGCTGGGGAGCGGAAGGCTCACCATACGTCTGGAACGCAGCGGAACCAGGCTTTTAATTACCATCTCCGATGACGGAGTGGGAATGGACGAAAAGGCTCTGGCCCGCATGAATGAGCGGCTGGAAAAGAGCGGGAAGGAGGTTGCTTCCGGAGAAGAGTCAAAGGGAGGAATCGCCCTGGTCAATGTCAATAACAGGATCCACCTGCTCTTTGGGGAGGAGTACGGGCTCCATGTATTTTCCATGCCGGGTGTGGGGACGGATGTGGAGATCTCCCTGCCTGCCATCACCAGTGACAGGGAAATCCAGAACAGAGAGGCGCTGAAATGAAAAAAGAGATTTTGAGGATGGAGCGTGTAACATTAAAGGAGGACGGGGATACCCAGCTTGAAAATTTCAGTCTGACTGTGTGGGAGGGGGAGATCGTGGGGCTTGTGCCGGTGGACAACCACGGCCTTTCCCCTTTTTTGAAGCTTCTGCGGCAGAATACCCCTATCCATTACGGATATATCTATTATAACGGGCGTCTGGTGAACCAGTGGAGAGGCTGCGCCCAGAAGCCGAACCGCATCACCCTGATCCAGAACAGGAGCAGTCTGGCAGAGAAGCTCACTGTGGCTGACAACATATTTGTCCTGCGCCCCGGCTTTAAAAAACGCCTGATTAAGCCCCGCATCCTCAGAGAGCAGCTGGAGCCTTTTCTCGCAGATATTCAGATGGAGATCTCGGCCGACGCCTATGTGGAGAGTCTGTCGGTGTTTGAGCGGTTTGTGGTGGAGCTTTTAAAGGGGGTGGTGGCCGGACACCGGCTGATTATCCTCTTCGATGTCAGCACCTTTATCAGCGACGCAGAGCTGGAGAAGCTCAGGGGGATTCTCAGATATTATGCAGGAAAGGGGATCTCCTTTCTCTATGTGGCGCCCCATTTTGAGGAAGTGAGGCAGATCTGCAGCCGGACAGCCCTCATGATGAATGGGCAGATCACAAAAATTTTCCACAGCTTTGACACGGTTCCGGAACTTTTCCTCCTGAAATGTACGGAGGAGTTTGAGCGGATGGTGAAGGAGCAGATGGCAAGAAAGCCGGACAGCCAGACAGAGAGGCGGGCCGCCCTCCGGCTAAAGGGGCTGAAATACAGGGAGATGGGGCCCCTTGATTTTTTCGTATCCCCCGGAGAGTGCTTGGTCCTTCAGGATCTGGACAATCAGGTGATTCCGGGGCTTCTGTCTGTGCTGTCAGGGGAAAAGCGGCCGGAGAAAGGAACTGTGGAGATAGGAGGAAGCCCCCTTCAGTACGGCAGGGACAGGCGGCTTGCCGTGATACAGGAGCTTCCGGCCAGAACCATGCTGTTTTCCAACATGAATTATCTGGACAACTTGTGCTTTAACCTGGATCACAGGCTGCCTGGAGTCTGGCTGGGAGGAGGAGTAAAAAAGAGCCTGCGGATGGAGTTGGCAGACCGCCTGGGCAGGGAAGTCTTCGACATTCCTGTGGATGAATTGACGGAAGGCCAGAAATATGATTTAATTTACACGAGAATTCTTCTGCAGAACCCGGATGTGGTATTCTGCGTTCAGCCCTTTAAAGGCGCAGGGGTATCACAGCGCATCCACATATACAGGCTTTTGGAGGAGCTTTTGGAGAAAGGCATAGCCGTGGTGATTCTGGCAGTCAATCTGGCCGATTCTATGGCTCTGGCCGACCGCCTCCTCCGTGTCCGAAAGGGAAAAGAGGTCAGGCAGTATGACAGGGAGGAATTTGGCCGTCTTCCGGTCAATACGCCGTGGCTGTATCTGTACCAGAAGTAGGGAAGTGAGAATCTGCAGAGGGATGAAGAAAAAAATAGGAAAACAGGTCTGGAAAAGAGAACGGCAAAAGCACAGGAGGAATGACAGAGTATGACCAGGACAAATGTAATGCGGCTTCTGGACGCAGCGGGAATCGAGTATGAGGCAGGAGAGTACGAGGTAGATGAAAATGATCTCTCCGGAAGCCATGCGGCTGACATGATGGGGGTGGATCACGATTCTATGTTTAAGACCCTGGTGCTGAGAGGGGAAAAGACGGGGTATCTGGTCTGCTGCATACCCGTGGACGAGGAACTGGATTTAAAGAAGGTTGCCAAGGCGGCTGGGGATAAGAAGGTGGAGATGATTCACATGAAGGAGCTGCTTCCCCTGACCGGGTATATCCGCGGCGGCTGTTCGCCTATCGGAATGAAAAAGAAGTTTCCCACTTATATAGAAGAAACAGCAGTTCTTTTTGATAAAATTGCAGTGAGTGCAGGTATGAGAGGCGTGCAGATTCTCATAGATCCGGAACAGCTTGCAGCTTATACAGAGGCTGCATTTGCTCCGCTGGTAAGGGAGTAGGGCAGGGAGCAGAGGCAGAACTGAGGAGAGAAAAACATCGCCTGGGAGCTTATGAGAGAGGTGCCCAGGTGTTTTTCAGACAGCAGATAGGTTTACATAAAAAATAGACTCCCGGAAACGACAAGATTTTTACATGGAAGAAATTAATAAAAATGTAATAACTCGGGACAGACTCCATCGAAAAACCCTATAAAAAACATACAAAAATAATGGTTATTTTTCTGCTATATTGACGAAAATATTAAAAAATCATTAAATCACAATGTCATATGTCACAAAAATGTAAAAAACTTATTGACATTTATTACACCGCTCCCATATAATTAGGCCCGTCACTGGAAACGGGCAGGAGAGGGGCGCATAGCTCTGTCTGCCAAAAACAGAAAGAAAGAGGAGTGTGTATGCCAGACATTTACTCATTTCTTCAGACGGTCTACCAATTTGTGAAATCACTGGCTGTCAATATGACAAAGAAAATGTACCGGACTGCGGCCGTGTTTACAACAGGTGCTGCGGTGGTGACAGTGGTGATGTTCAACTCCGGGGATTTTTCGGGAGCAGGCAAGAGTGCAGCCGTATCCCTGTACGGGGACAGTGAGGAAGCTTATGAAATGACTGATGAGCTGCCGTCAGAAGAAGATGGAAATGGAACGGGAACCCGTATGGAGTTCCAGCTTGCCGCTTCAAATGAACAGGGCCAGCATCTTTTAGGAAGTCTGCTGGAAAGAAATATACAGGATGAGATTGCCCAGAGCGCCCTGGAAGTGGAAGTGATTGAGAAAGAAGTTCTGATGCAGGCGCAGCAGGCACAGAAGGAAGCAGAAGAGAAGGAAAAGCAGAGAAAGCGTGAGAACGCCGTGATCTCTTACACAGATGCAGATTACGAGGTACTTCTCCGCATTGTACAGGCAGAGGCGGGTATCTGCGATGACAAGGGAAAAATCCTTGTGGCAAACGTGATTATCAACAGGGTAAAGAGCAGTAAATTCCCCGACAATATCACGGATGTGGTTTATCAGAGATCCCAGTTTTCACCTGTATCAAACGGCACAATCAATACATGCAGGGTTACGGAGCAGACCAGGGACTGTGTGGACCGGGCTCTGGCCGGTGAGGACTATTCCGGCGGAGCACTGTACTTTATGAACAGAAACCGCTCCGCGTCATCCAATGTAAACTGGTTTGACGGCCATCTGACCTACGTGACACAGCATGGAAGCCACGAATTTTTCAGGTAGGATAAAGCCAGGGCAGCAGCTGCCCAAAGTTACGGAAACGTGCAGGAAAGCTGCAGAAAAGATCATCAGAGTTCTCCAATGGGAACAGGAATAGTAGACCCCCGTGAAGGGCGCAGAAGCGGCCTTCACGGGGGTTTTGTCAATCTGGTTTTATCTGTTAATGAAACGGCCTGCCGGATTAAGGTTTTTTCAAATAAAGGGTCCGTCTGGACCCTGACTCAGGAGTGCAGGTGTTCCGTCCGCTCAAAGAGGCGGGCGGCTCTTTCCACTGCCTGACGGCTCCCGGCGACAGCCAGGGAACCTTTTTCGATCAGCTCCTGGATCAGATCCGCCGCCTCAGCCTGGCACTCGAGGGAGGCGTTTGGAATATCCCTTATCAGGGCATCGACAGTCTCTGTGCAGATCCCTGCGGCCTTCCTGCGCATCAGCCTCATGCGGGTATTTAACGGCCCCGATAGAGGCTGAGCCTGAGAAAAGGCGCTTAAAACATAGCCGTCCAGCTCTTCCTCGGTAAGGGTGAGGGACCTGAGGGCCGTTCCCGCCTGCCTGAAGATGCGGACTGTCTCCTCAAGGCCCGGATCGGCAGTGCACCAGAGAGAAAAGTACCCGTTAGGCAGGGAGAAGTCAGCGCCGCAGTCGTAGGCGCCTCCACGGTAGCGGAGAGACGGCTTTAAGATGCGGTCCGAGAGGGCGATGAGGAAGGGCAGATATCTGCCCTTGAAATCGTCCCTTCCGGCAAAATCGCCCATCAGCCGGATCTCCTGTGAGGGAGTGTCCAAAGACACAGCCGAGCGCATAACAGGGGCAGGAAGGAGGTCGGCCGGAGACGATTCCTGTCCGCTGCTCTCAGGGAGGAGATGGCGGAAAGAAGAGACACCGGAGACGCCGTCTGCCTGCCTCGGACAATCCGGCAGGGAGCCAAGGCAGGCAAAGGCAGCTTTTTTAAGCTGGGGAAGCGTATCTGCCGGGGCGGCGGCCATGAAAAGCATCCTGTTTTTTGTGAGAATGGCCTGTGCCGTCTGGGAGAGCCGTCTGGCCAGCTCCCTGCCGTACTCTGGCTCACTTTTAAGCCTCTGCAGGGTGTCCTTGAGAAAATAGTAGATTTCCTGGCCGTTTGTGGCAGCCCTGAAGCGGGCATCCGTGCGGATGGCGCTCTCAGCCAGAGCGTAGGAGATAGAGGAGGCATTCTCTCCCTGGGAGAGATCGTAATCCGGCAGATATTTTTCAAGGGCACTGATAATCTGCTCCGTGTTCTGGTAGGAGGCCTGCCCCATCAGTTCAAGGAGGAAATGAAGGCTCTGTGTGAAGTCAGCGGTAAGGCCGTACCAGAATACAGCCAGCTGAGGGCGGCTTCTGCTTCCTGCCTCAGGCCCGGGAAAGGCTTCGTCAAAGGTACAGTCGTGGAGGAGCTCCTGCTCCAGGATCTTCTGGCGGATCGAGGAGAGGGACGGAGTGTCCACCTCGGTCAGAAGCAGCTGGTACAGAGCCAGAAAGGGCCAGTCCTCCCTGGACAGAAAGCCCAGATCGAAATAGATCTGGAAGCAGAATACGCCGGAAACCGGCGCAGGGGAGAAAAACCCTGTGATGCCCTTTTTTGTCCTCTCACAGAAAGGCTCATGTTCCAAAGGGGCGGGAAGATCCTTGGGGCTTATGAGAAAACTGCGGCAGCCATACTCTCTGCTGTTCCAGTCGTGAAAGGAGCGGGTGGCAGCCACAAGGGAGGAGATTTCCTCTTCTGTCATGGACGCCTTTTTGCGCTCCAGAAACGAGGAGCGCTGAGATTCCAGCTGCTCTGCAAGACCTGGAACAGGGACCGTCACAGTGAGAGCGCCTGCAAAGGGCTTTAAGAGCCTTTGGGCCAGATTGCGGATCAGAGTCTGGGACTGCCTGTCCTTATAAGCCTCCTCTGCAAAGCGGGCACAGGCCCTCTCATAGAGAGCGAAATAGTCTGTCTTTCCCGTCAGGCTCCAGTAGCGCCCGATTTCCTCGGCGGCATGGCAGCCCAGATGCACCCCCTCGCGCACTAACCGGTCCGTTAAGCTGTGTTCCTTGACACAGGCCCGGTAAAGCTCAGGGGCAATTCCTTTTTCGCAGATTTCCTCAAGCGTCATCCGGACAGCACGCAGCAGTCTGTCCCGGTCACCCTCATCGCCGTTGTAGAGGCGGAATTTGAAGACAGGGTGGATGAGCAGCGTGTCGAGGAAGGCCTGGATCACGTGGTTCAGCCCCTCTCTCTTTGCGGTCTGGTGAAGAGAGGAGGCGCTGTGATCCAGGAGATCGGAAAAGAGATCAAAGCAGATCAGTTCCTCCTCATCACAGTCAGACAGATCCAGCGCGTAGTCAATGACGGAAGCCTGGGAGCCGCGGCTGCCGCTGTAGGCCGGACTCTCCTCTATCGAACAGCGAAAGCCTGGGACAGGCGGTTCGCGAAGAAGCGAGATGAGGCTGCCTCCGTTTAATGGGGCAGGGTGGAGAGACAAGTGCTCCCTGTCAAGAAAGGATAGAACGCGGCCGTAATCCATATCGCCGTAGAGGACGATGAGGCAGTTGGAATAGGTGTAAAACTCCGTCAGAACTCTCATTACCTGTTCTCTGGAGACATCTTCATAGTGGAGATGGGCGCGTCCGGGAAGATTGGCCGCGAGACGGCCAGGGTACAGGGTTCTTGCTGTATGGCTGTCTGCGTTCTCATCCAGATCGGTAAGGTGGGCCCAGTCTTCGCCGAAGACGGTTCCGGCCAGAAGGAGGGGACTGTCCGGCGTTTCCAGCTCATAGCGGAGGGCCTCCCGCTCGAAAAAGTGAGGCTCTGTCAGGGCGTCCGGCTCCTCCATACAGCAGAGAACCACATCCATGAGCTTTAAAAGCTGCTCCTCACTTCTGGAACAGATGGGGTAGCAGGTGTAGGAGGTGTCTGTTATCCCGTTCATAAAGGTGGAATAGCTCATGCTGTCCATATCAAAAAACACATCACGGCTTCTGTATTTTTTACAGGAAGAGAGGACGAGGTGCTCCGCCATGTGGCAGGCATCTGTTTCGTCCAGCTGGGGCGTCCTGTAAATAAGAGAAAAGCCCAGCTCCCTGTCATCGTTTTGTATGCATAAAACCTGGGCGCCGCTTAAAGGGTGGAAAAATTCCGCTGTGCTGGCAGAGAGGCTCTCAATCCTGCCCTGGGAGACAGCCGTGAAGCCGCAGCAGAGCTGCCCGGGCTCTGGTAATTTAGTCATAGAAATCTCCATTCCGCCGCCGATATGGCGGCATCTTCATAGTTGGAAAAGCCTTTATGCTTCCGTAAATTCAAAAAAGGGCATGGAGAGGGACAAAAACCCTCTGCCCTGATTTTCAATTATAGTATAGAAAAAGGGCCAGGGCAAATACTTTGCCGCATATAGCTGCGATTTTTTGAACCGTCATTTTGAACGGTTATACAGAAGCTGTTCAGAAAAACAGTCTGGCGTGTGAGGCCATCCGCTCCCCGGCTGAGGCCTTAGGGATAACGTGGTTTAAGGGGAAGGAATCTCTGTGTATAAGGGGGACTTTCTTTGGCCCTCCCGAATACTGCTTGTGCTGTCGGGAAATAAATGATATGATAGACAAAATATCCTGACAGGATGAAAAACGGACGGGTTTATGAGAAAAGGAAACCTGCTGCAGAAGGCTAAAGGGCTTGCAGGGAAGGCACGGCCGGAAGTCTTTGGGTGCCAAATATATTTACAGAGGAGGAAACGGATATGAACAGGGAGAAGATAGAGGAAAACGGAAAGATGTGGGAGAAATACAGCAGCTTTCAGGAGTGGGCAGCGAAGCTTCCAAAAGTAGAGCTCCACTGCCACCTGGATGGATCCCTGCCCTGGCAGACAGTGAAAAAGCTGGCAGGCAGGGCAGAAATTTCCATTCCTGGCGATGATGCAGCTCTGAGAGCCATGCTGACGGTGCCGTCCGGGTGCCGGAGCCTGAAGGAGTATCTGGAATGCTTTTCACTGCCCCTTTCATGCCTTCAGACGTATGACGCGCTCTGCACAGGCGCTTATGAACTGGCCAGGGAGGCGGCCCTTGAGAATACCCTGTATATGGAAGTTAGGTTTGCCCCGGCGTTTTCGGCTCATGACGGCTTTACGGCAGAGGATGTGGTGAGAGGCGTCAGGGACGGACTTCTCAGCGCAGAGAAGGAATTCGGAATAAAGACGGGGATTCTGCTCTGCGGAATGCGCCATTTCGAACCGGAGAAAAATCTGGAAATTCCGCGTCTGGCGGAAAAATTTATGGGAAACGGCGTCTGCGGCATTGATCTGGCAGGAGATGAGAAGGCATTTCCGCCTGAACTTCACAGAGAAATGTTCCGGCTTGCCGCAGATATGGGAATTCCGTTTACCATACATGCAGGCGAATGCGGAAGCTGGGAAAATGTCTGCACGGCGGCAGCCATGGGAGCGAAAAGAATCGGCCACGGGATCGCCATGGCCGGCCATGAAGAGGCAGAGCGTCTGTGCAGGGAGAGGGGAATCGCCATTGAGATGTGTCCTACCAGCAATTTTCAGACAAAGGCCGTGGAGAGGGAGGAGAATTATCCGGTACGCCGATTCTTAGATCTGGGCCTTAATGTGACTGTCAATACCGATAACCGCACCGTTTCCGGCACAACGCTCACAAAAGAGCTTCTCCTTCTCCACCACCGCTTCGGCGTCTCCGGGGAAGAGGTAAGAGAGATGATGAAGAACGCTGCGAGGGCAGCCTTTGCGCCTGCTACTGTCCGGGAGGAAGTGGAGCGGAGGATAGATTCCTTTGCTGCCGCAGGATTTCCTCAGCCGTAAGGCGGGAAAGAGGCTCCATGTCGCAGATTCGGCGGGAAAGGCATAGAGCGTCCATAAAGGCTTCTCTGTTTTCCGGGGTGATGAGGATGGGCACGAAGCCTGCGCCGGTGAGAATCCGATCCATCAGAAGCACTGCGGCCTCCTCATTTTTTTCCTCATAGGGAGAAATGTCAATCAGCCGCTTCAGGCTCATGGCGGCCAGCTCGATGGGATGGAGGGTGAAGCGGGAAGAGAGAATCTGATCCGGCAGATGGTGCATGAGCTGGGGCAGATCCTCCGGGGCTGCCGCGTCAAACGCGCCGTCAAGAATCTTCATGGAAGATGTGCGAAACAGTTCTTCCTCCGGCCCTTCCGTTCCTTCCTGTCCGGAAGCCGGGAGGGAAGGACGGGTATGCTCATGATACCCTGCGATGCAGTAAAGCCTGTCTATGTCTGCCAGAGTCAGGCTCAGCTCCTGCCCGGCTCCAGAGACGAAAAACTGCCAGGCGGCGTCTGCGTCTGCGCCCGGAAGAGCTTCCCGGGCCGCCTTCAGAAAGAAAGATTTCCACTCCCCGGGAAGAGTCTGCTGTGACTTCTTTGACTTCTCCTGAGGGCTGATGCCTGACCTGCCGCTGTCTGCCAGCTGAAGCAATTCGTTTAATTTCATATGTGGACCTCCTGAATCATACTGTCTGTTATTATGGCATATCCTGCGGATATGCATCTCTCCGAGGGATGCACACTCGCCGCCGCAGTGTTTTGGCTCCCTTCGGGCGCCAGCGGCTCGGCGCAGGTATAATGCCTGCTCTGCAGTCATTATACCATCTCGACTAGCGTCTCGATGGGCCGCTCGTCAAATGCATGCTCATACAAGCATGGCATGCGCTTTCCTCGCTATTATACCATATCCTGCGGATATGCAGCCTCCGTCGGAACATAGCGCCCGGTTTCAGCAGTGAATGCTGAAACCGGTATGCGCAGGTATAATGCTCGCTTCGCGAACATTATACCATGTCAGGCAGGGTTGAGGAAGGGAGACTTGGGTACTTAAAAACAGCCGCTTTTTGCAGACCTTCGACGGTTATGTCTCGAAGCGGCGAAGCAGCAGAGAATCACTGGGAGGAAAAGATGGAACACAGAAACAGGGCAGAGGGAAAAAATATTTTTCTGTTTGATTTGGACGGAACGCTGACGGATCCGGCTCAGGGGATTACGAAGTCAGTTCAGTACGCGCTGCGGTCATACGGGATAGAGGTAGAACATCTGGAGGAACTGTATCCGTTTATCGGTCCGCCTTTAAGAGACAGTTTTCAGGAATATTACCATTTTTCGCCGGAGAGGGCAGGGGAGGCTATTCTCCGCTACAGGGAGTACTTTGCTGTCCGCGGAATATTTGAAAATGAAGTCTATCCGGGAATCCCCGAGCTTTTGGAAGCACTCAGCAGCAGGGGAGCCGTGCTGGCGGTTGCCACCTCCAAGCCGGAGGTATTTGCAGAGCAGATTCTTGATCATTTTGGGCTCAGGCAGTATTTTCACTGCGTCGCCGGAGCTGACATGGAAGAAACCCGTGTGAAAAAGGGTGATGTAATCCGGTACTGCTTTGAAAAAATGGGTCTCCCCCCTGAATGCAGGAGCAGATGCCTGATGATTGGGGATCGGATGCATGACGTGGCAGGTGCAGCGCAGGCAGGGATCGACTGTGTGGGAGCCGGGTATGGCTTTGCAGAAGACGGAGAGCTTGAGGAGGCCGGAGCTGTTTTTGTGGCTGAGAACGCGAGACAGCTTTCAGAATACCTGTTAGCCGCGCTGGAAACAGGGAATAATGAATGCAAAGCAGACATCCCTCGGAGAGAATAGCATATCCGAAGGATACGGTATAATAGCGAGAAAAGCGCATACCATGCCTGCATGAGCATGCATTTGACGGGCGGTCCCATCGGGACGTCAGTTGAGATGGGATAATGACAGAACAGAAAAATAGAAAGAAGAAAGAGGAAGCGGATATGGCATTTCATCTGATTGATATGGAAAAATGGGAGAGAAGGGAGCACTATCACTATTACAGGGATCTGCTTAAAGTAAGGTATAACCTGAATGTGAATGTGGACATCACAGAGCTTCTCGCCCAGGTGAAGGAACAGAAGCTCAAATTTTATCCGGTTTTTATTTACATTATCATGCGGGCAGTAAATCAGAACAGGGAAATGCGGATGCAGACAGACAGCGAGGGGAGACTGGGATACTGGGATGAATGTCATCCTTCCTACACGATCTTCCACCCGGATGACAAGACGTTTTCTGACATCTGGACAGAGTACAGCCCGGATTTTACCACCTTTTACCGGGCGGCTGTCCGGGATATGGAGGAGTACAGGGATGTAAAGGGTGTGAAGGCGAAACCTGGAAGGCCCGACAATTTCTGCGCCGTGTCCTGCGTGCCGTGGCTGAGCTTTACCGGATACGCAAGCGACACGTACTCCGATTCCCCCATGCTCTTTCCTGTGGTGCTGTTTGGAAGATATTTTGAGGAGAATGGAAGGATTCTTCTGCCTCTGGGAATTGCGGTGAACCATGCGGCTGCAGACGGCTACCACAGCTGCAAGCTGCTGAATGACATAAAGGAAATTGCGGGAACGATCAGGCTGCCGCAGAATGTAAAAGGAGAACAGTAAAATGAATCATGCACAGATAAGAGCAGTGATTTTTGACCTGGATGGACTTCTGATTGACAGTGAAATCATTTCCTACCGTCTGTACCAGGAGCTTCTGAGGCCCTACGGCCATAACCTTACGCTGGAGGATTACGCCTCTGGCTACAGCGGAAAGACGGCGCCGGAAAATATGAGAAAGGCTGTGGAGACGTACGGGCTTCTCTTCCGGGTGGAGGAGGGGCTGGAAAAAATTTTCGCTATGGAGCGGGAATATGTGGAGAGAGGAGTTGCCCTGAAGCCGGGAGCGGACAAGCTGCTCACCTATCTGAGGCAAAAGCAGTATAAGATTCTTCTGGCAACCTCCAGCACCAAAGACAGAGCGCTGACGATTCTTATGAAAAATAGAATTGAGCAGTTTTTTGATCACATGGTGTTCGGGTACGAGGTGGAGCGGGGGAAACCCTGGCCGGATATCTTTCTGAAGGCCTGCGAAAAGGCGCAGGAAAAACCGGAGAACTGTCTGGTGCTGGAGGACAGCGAGGCAGGTGTGCAGGCTGCCTGCGCCGCTGGAATTCCCGTAATCTGTATCCCCGATATGAAGCGGCCCAGGGAGGAAGTTCTGCAGGGAGCTATGGGAGTGATGGAATCTCTTGAACACGTGGAGGACTTTCTAAAAGAGCAGGAACAGACTGACCGGGCAGAAGTATAGAGATAGCAAAATATAAATAACAGAAACAAACGCAGAATGCGGCAAAGGAACGGCTAAATTCCTCGCTGTATTCTGCGTTTGGCATTTCATTTATAAATTTTCGTTTGTGAAGTCTTCGCCGGGGCCCGGAAACCAGGACGGAGGATTCAGGAGTGAAGCATTCAGACAAAAAACGCAGACTTTTTGCAGCAGATGGCGGAATTACTGCTCCTTTCCGGAAAGCGCGGATTCGTCCGCGCCCCTGTCCTGGTTCAGTTCCTTTGACTTGCCCCGTATCAGGAGAACTCCGGCAGCAATCAGTGCTGCGGCTACAACGGTCTGAGGGATAATGCGGGCCAGGGCATAGATGAAATCAATGACCGACGGCGGCAGCAGGAGGAAAGGGAGAAGGTTGTGGCAAATCAGGGGATACAGGTTGTTCCACAGTACGGCAGCTCCAAATAAGATCAGGCAGCCAGCCGTAAATCTCCTGTGACTTCTGAAAAAGGAGGTGCCAGCCCTTATGCTGCTTACATGGAGCAGATAGCTATCCTCCAGGGCATAAAACTCCTCGTCAGGCAGAGAATTCAGGTTGTTGGTGTGAAAAAAGCTGTAAAACCACACTACCGGCGAGAGAAGACTCAGCACATAAAAATTCAGAAATCCTGAAAAGGAGAGAAGCAGGAGAAAGAGAGCCATCAGGCTGGTGCCCATTTTAAAGAATCCCAGATACATTTCCCCGGCTCCCGGAATCAGGGACCAGAGAAATGTCAGCAGTTTATTTTTCTTTCTTGTCATATCGAAATACCTCCAGATTCATTAATCGGTTAAGCTGTTCGGTGAAATCACTGACCCGTTCTTTTAGCGGCTCGGTGATCCGGATGTCGTGCCGAATATAGGGCGCAGGGAATTTGTCAGCGGCCTCTGCCATTCTGTCTGCCCGCCCGGAAAGCGCCGGCATAAAGGCCAGGAGTATCAGAGAGCAGGCGACAGCCGCGCCCACCCGCAGACTGTAGAAAAAGAGTTCCATCCGTTTTGTGAGGGGTCTGGGGACCGGACGGCTGACTTCCGGAACGGCGGACCGGACGGCTGGCTTTTGGGCAGTCTGCCTGCACCGGGACAGAATTTCCGACTTCAGGTGGGCGGGAGCCCTGACTAACTCTTTCTTTTCCACGTACTCTGCCAGCTGTGTCTGGCAGAATGGGCAGGAAAAAAGATGTTCAAGCTCCGCGCTGTCAAGACTTGAAATGGGACGGCCAGGTTTCAGGTGGCCGCGGATTTTTACAGGTTTATCTGTCATGGGGAAGCCCCTCCTTTCCATACAGCTTTCTAAGCATCCCTTTGGCCCGGTAGATCTGAGTCTGAAGGGTTTTGATGTTTTTTCCCGTTTTCTGCACAAGCTCACTGATTTCCATTTCATAGTAGTAGTAGTCAAGGGCCACCTCCCGGTAAGGAGATTTAAGAGCGCAGCAGCAGCGGTAGAGCCGTTCCCGCACTTCTTTTTCCAGATAATTTTCTTCCAGGGAGCCAGAAGACGGAAGTTCTGTAAAGAATTCCTCCTCTGTTGGGACAGAGCGGCGTCCGGCCCGCTTGGCCCAGTCAATGCACTTGTTGGTGGCGATTTTGCACAGCCAGGCCTTTGCGCTCTGACCGTCAAAAAGGGAGATTGCCTTATAAGCAGAGAGAAAGGTTTCCTGTGTCAGATCCTCTGCATCAAAATAATTTTCCGTATACTTATAGCAGATCGAGAAAATCAGGTTCTGATACTGGTCAATATAGGCTTCCAGCTGCCTTTCTGCATTGATAAAACCGCCTCCCTTCTGTTGCCCTCTCATTTCTTAAAACGAGAGCAGAGTGCCGATCACTTCAAAAAAATGAAATGATTTCTGAAACAGCTGCTGTTCTTTTTCTACCACAGATCGGACGGGGCGGCAAGGCCGAAGTACAGGCATCTTGCAGGCAAAAGGCAAAAGGAGTATAATCGGAGGCAGGATGAGAGCGGCAGAAAGGAGGAGCGTGGAATGGAAAGACACGGGATGGATGAGGAGAGAAAAGAGACAGAGAAAGAGAACTGGAAGCAGGGCCTGATTGAGGCGGCGCTGGGCGCACTGGAAAGGGCGTATGCGCCCTACTCCGGCTTTCACGTGGCAGCTGCGCTCCTCTGCGGGGACGGCTCTGTATTTACGGGCTGCAATGTAGAAAATGCTTCCTATCCCGCGGGAATCTGTGCGGAGCGGAGTGCATTTTCGGCGGCGGTGAGCAGCGGAAAGAGGGAGTTTACGGCTATTGCCATCGTGGGCGGCAGGGATGGAAAGACAGAAGGCTACTGCGCACCCTGCGGGATCTGCCGCCAGGTGATGAGAGAATTCTGCCGTCCGGATGAATTTTTGATTCTGCTTGCCAGAACACCGGAGGATTACAAAGAATACACTCTTGAGGAGCTTCTGCCGGAGAGCTTCGGCCCGGAGAATCTGACAGGCAGCAAAGACTGATGGAAGCGTCTTCCCTGTCCTCCATGAATTGGAACTTGAAAAAGAGCTTCAAGTGTTGTATAATGACCTTACAACAAAAGAAAGTAATTCCTGGGATGTTCGATAACTCTTACTTTTTTTGAACCTACATTTGACATAACGGGATTCCAATATTTTTAAGCGGATGTCAGGCCTCCCTTCGAGTGGAAGACAGATGTTTAAGTGAGGTTGCCCACCTGGCGCGGCTAGGAGTCAATCTGGTAAGAGCCGGCATTTCGGGGTTACTAATGAAAAAAGCAGCGAGTAATCGCTGCTTTCTTTTTTTCCTTTTCTTGCAAAACAACGTCAGGTCGGCTATACTGTACTGAGAAACTGCAGATAAATGGTTTGGAGGAAACTGTGATATATGAAAGATAATGACGTAAAGCGATACATCTGCCTGGGACTGACAGCCGTCTGCGTGATTGCCGTCTGTATTGTTTTCTGGTACTGCATTCAGGAGTGGAAAACAGTGAGCGCATTTCTCGGAAGGCTCCGGGGAATCGCGGCGCCGATTATCTACGGTTCCATCCTGGCTTACCTGCTGGCCCCTGTCTACAACCGTGTGACGGGTGCGGGGCTCAGGGTTCTGTCGGGAAGACTGAAAAGCAGAAAACACGCGGAAGTGATAGCCAGGGCCGTCGGAACGGCCGCCAGCCTGGCTGTGATCTTTGTGGTGATAGCGGGCCTTCTTCAGCTCATTATTCCACAGGTGGTGGACAGCATTATGGGGTTTCAGGCGGCGTTTCCCACCTATCTTCAGAACCTGTATTCCTGGATTCAGAAGCTTCTGGCAGACAATTCGGAGATTGAACAGATTGTAATCGGCAATATCCAGACAGCGGTGAGCTTGTTTGACGGATGGCTGGAGCAGGCGTTCACAAGGTTTGACATGAACCGCCTGGTGGAATTTCTGACTGGCGTCTCCAGCAGCCTGTTTCTGCTGTTCAATTTTGTCAAGAACTGGCTGATAGGCCTGATCGTGATGGTCTACATGCTGAACATCAAGGATCGCCTGATCACCCAGGCGAAAAAAATCGTCTACGGCTGTCTGAGCATCCGTCTGGCCAACCATGTGATCAGCGAAATGCGCCTGGTCCACAGGATGTTCGGCGGCTTCATCATTGGAAAAATTCTGGATTCCCTGATCATTGGAATCCTCTGCTTTATCGGAACCAGCATTCTGCATACGCCCTATGCGCTGCTTGTCAGCGTGATTGTCGGCGTAACCAACGTGATCCCGTTTTTTGGCCCGTTCATTGGGGCAATTCCCAGCGGTATCCTGGTGCTGCTTGTCAGCCCTGTCCAGTGTGCGGTTCTGCTTCTCTGGATTCTTATTCTTCAGCAGATCGACGGAAATATTATCGGCCCGAAGATCCTGGGAAACTCTACAGGGCTTGCCAGCTTCTGGGTGCTGTTTTCCATTCTCATTTTCGGGGGCCTGTTCGGCTTCGTGGGAATGATTATCGCTGTGCCGGGCTTTGCAGTCATCTATGATCTGGTGAAAAAGGCAGTGAACTATTCTCTGAGAAGAAAGCAGCTGTCTGTGAACACAGAGGATTACCGGAGGCTAGACTATATCGATGAAGAGAAAAAGACATATGTAAGTAGGGAGAATGAATGAGTTCTAAAAAGATGGTTTACTGGACAGGGGCGGTGGCTGCGGCTGTGCTCCTGCTGATTATTCTGATTGTGACACTGGATCACAATGGAAACTATGTTTCCAGAGCTCTGGCGGGAAAGGCGCTGGCTCTGGGGATGACAGACAGGGAAACCTGTGAAGCCTGGGAGGATGAAAATGAATCAAACTTCCCCTCCTCCCTGAAAGGGCAGTGGTATGTAAAATATCTGGACTATCTGATAGGAAACGGGTATATGGAGCTTCCCGGGGATGAAGACGGGGAGGAAAGACAGGCAGATATGGAGGACTTCGCCGCAGGCGCGATTACCTACGGGGAAGTCGCCTATGCGGCAGAGCAGGTGGAGTCCGGTCTTTCCAGGGCTCTAGGCGTGTCCAGAAAGAAATACAGCGATCCCATTCCCAAGGAGGAGTGGTGGCTGTTTTATGAAACCTTTCTGAAGCAGGCAGACCCGGAAGGGACAGTTCAGACAAAAACGATTGCCCTCTATGGAACTCCGGCCAATGTGGAGGGGGCTGAGAGCTGGACGGCCTACACAAGTGAGGGGGAGCTTCAGTTCGAGGGGCTTTCCCTGGATGCCTACATAGACCACGAGATTGAAGTGTGCATCCGGGGGACGGATATCATACGCATGGAGCGGGATGTTTCGGACGAGGTTGTCTACAAAAATGCCTGGCTGATCCCTGACGGGGAGAAAAACAGGATGGAGGTTTATATAGGAGGGACAGTAAGAGAATTTCCTCTGGAGGACGCCGTAGAGGAAGAGGCAGGAGGCGTGCTGGCCGATGTGTCCTTAAAGGACGGAAAGATAAGGAAGCTGTCTTTAAAAAAGGACACCATAGAGGGAAAGGTGCTTGCCGTCCGGGACAATGCCATCGAAATCGAGGGCTATGGAAATGTGGCAATTACTGATGACTTTAAGGTTTACAAGACCTACGGCACAGTAAAAGAGGCCAGAAAAAAGGATATTCTGGTAGGATATGACATTCAGAAATTTGTGGTGGAGGATAAGCGTATCTGCGCCGCCCTTCTGGTGAAAAGCTTTGACGCGAGAAATATCAGGGTACTTCTGATGGACACAGGCTTTCAGTCTATTTTCCACGACACAGTTACCCTGAAGTGTTCTGTCCCCATGAAGGTTGTGCTGGGAGACTATGAGTTCACCGTGGAGGCAGGGGAGAAGTTTACAGTCTTTGACGGAGATGAGAGGCTCAGAAGATCCGACAGGCGGTTTATCATCGAACCGGAGGATCCCACAAAGTCTATCGATGTGACTACCATCGAGAGGGGGCAGGGAACGCCGTCCTACCAGGGAACGCTGGAAATCAGCCAGGAGAAGGAAGGGCTTCTGCTTTTAAATGATCTGGACGTGGAGGACTACCTGACCAGAGTGGTTCCAAGTGAGATGCCGGCCTCCTATGAGATGGAGGCCCTGAAGGCTCAGGCCGTCTGCGCCAGAACCTACGCCTACCGGCAGATCAAGGCCAATGCCTACAGCCAGTATGGCGCTCATGTGGATGACAGCACCAACTATCAGGTTTACAACAACACGGCCTCCAGCGAGCGCACAGACACCGCTGTGATGGAGACCTACGGCCAGATGGTATTCTACGGGGATAATCCTGCGGAAACCTATTATTTTTCCACCTCCTGCGGCCATACAACCGACGGAACTATCTGGGGAGCAGATCAGAGCGCAGTTCCCTATCTGAAGGGAGTGTCCCTGACCGATGGCAGAACTGTGATGAAGGAACTGAGAGATAATGAGTCCTTTGAGAAATTTATCCGCGACAAGGACGCAGAGACCTATGACTCCACCTTCCCCATGTACCGCTGGGAGACGAAGATTACAAACCGCAGCCTGGAAGAAAAGATTACGGGAATCGGAGAGATCCAGGCTCTGGCTGTGACAGAGCGGGGAACCGGCGGAATTGCGAAGAAGCTGAAGGTATACGGAAGCGAGGGAGAGACTGTCATAAGCGGGGAAAACCAGATTCGGAGCACTCTCGGAAGCACGGAGCTTGTATACAAGAAAAATGACGGAAAAACCCTGACGGGATGGAGCAATCTTCCAAGCGCCTATATCGCCATTGACGAGACCGCCAGAGACGAGGAGAGCGGACTGCGCACCTTCACCATCTGGGGCGGCGGCTACGGCCACGGCGTCGGAATGAGCCAGAACGGCGCCCAGCAGATGGCCAGAGAGGGGATGGATTACGAGGACATTCTGACCTTCTTCTACGACGGCGTGGAGATAAGGGAACTGTCCTGACAGCAGAGTCAGAGGAGGAGGGATAGTGAAAACCCTCATAAGCCCCTCCCCCCACAGCACCTGCTCACCCAAAGAAAAAGGGAAGGATTTACAGTGACTTCGCCGGAACTGTAAATCCTTCCCTTTTTCTCTCTTTTACGGTTATTTGCGGTACAGGTAGACGGGCAGTCCATCCTTCATTTTTCTCTCAGGCTCGCCTTTGATAATCGGAAGAGCGTAGTCGAAAAATTCTTTTCCGATGTTTGTGCCCCCGTCGGTAATCCATTCTTTCGGGAAGGTCTTTTCCTGATTGCACACCTGGTTCACATCCACGGTGGAGCAGGAAAGACGGTAATCGTCTCCCGGTTCTCTTGCAAAGGCAATCATTTTTCCCGTAGTCCCTTTCAGGGCCTCAGCTACGCCTGCCGCTCCGGCCATGGCAGCCTCTGCGATGTCAGCGGCGGAAACGATCATGCCGCTGCAGCGCTGGCATACATTCAGCTCCACAGAGCGAACCTTTACCTTAAACTGCTGGCGCACGAAGTTTTCAAGAATCTTTCCGCAGCCGGTCAGCATCTTGTGGCCGAAGGTGTCTACCTGGGCCTCGGCGGTGTACTCGCAGATAAAGCGGCCGGAGGCGTCGGAAAGTCCCTCTGAGACGCAGACAACCACGTTAGTATTCTTCCTGAAGGCCTGCTCCAGATCCCTGGAAAACTGTTCTAAGGAGAAGGCGGATTCCGGCAGATAGATGAGAAGAGGGTTATCGTTTTCATGCTTTCTGGCCAGTACGCTGGCAGCAGTGAGCCATCCTGCGTGGCGTCCCATCAGCTCCACGATGGTGACTGACTTCTGCTGGTAAACGGTAGCGTCGAGTACGATCTCCCGGACCATGGAGGCTACATACTTGGCGGCGCTTCCGAAGCCCGGCGTGTGATCCGTCATGACCAGATCATTGTCAATGGTTTTCGGTATGCCGATTACCCGGATGGGGCTGTTGATTCCGGCAGCATAGCGGGACAGCTTGCTTACTGTGTCCATGGAATCATTTCCGCCGATGTAAAAAAAGTATCCTATATTTAAGGCCTCAAATTTTCTGAACAGAGTCGGATAGACCTCAGAGCTCAGATCCTCCGGCAGCTTGAAGCGGCAGGAGCCAAGATAGGCGGCAGGAGTCAGCTTCAGAATTTCCAGCTCCTCCTTGCTGAGCGTTTCCGAAAGGTCCAGGACATGATCGGCCAAAAAGCCTTCAATTCCATTCTCCATACCGTAAACGGTTCCAATCTGCTCCCCGTGTCTGATACTTTCTGTAATAACTCCGTAAAGGCTTGCATTGATTACGGCGGTGGGGCCGCCGGACTGTCCTACAAGTACGTTTTTCTTCATTGTGAGGTTTCTCTCCTTTGTGATTGTGGTAATACCGCACCTATTTTATAATAGGAGGCTTTGGATTTCAACCTGTTTTAACGCCTTTTTGGCCATTTATCCGGGAAGAAGACGGAGAAATGAAAAATTTATGTAAAATGATCCTGCAAAAATATCACATAAATTTGACGAAAGCAGTATTTTAGATTTTACATTGCGCGAGCTATACTATAGCTGTTCCTGAGGGAACAAAGCAGTTACTGAACAAATCAGGCAAAGCCTGAAAATCATTTAGAAAACAAGGAGATTAAATTATGAAAAAAATTCTTACACTTATGGCAGCAGGCGCTGTGGCAGCCAGTATGACAGCATGCGGAAGCTCCAACACGGCAGGCACAACAGCAGCAGTGGAAGCAGCAGATACCACGGCAGCAGATACTACAGCAGCAGGAAGCACGGCAGCTGAGGCAGAGACAGAGGCGGCTGAGGTAAACGAGGATCTGACAGGAATGATTACGGCGGCAGGTTCTTCCGCATTAAAGCCTCTTGTAGACGACGCAGCCGACATGTTTGCTGAGAAGTATCCGAACGTAGCTATCACAATTGATGCCGGCGGTTCAGGAGAGGGCTTAAAGCAGGTTTCCGAGGGGACAGTAAACATCGGAAACTCTGACGTTCCGGCAGAGGATAAGCTGGAGCCGGAGCAGGCGGCAGAGCTGGTAGACCATCAGGTGTGCGTTGTGACCATGGCTCCTATCGTAAATAATGACGTATATGAGGCCGGCGTTACAGACCTGACAAAAGAGCAGTTAATCGGAATCTTCACAGGTGAGATTAAGAACTGGAGCGAGGTTGGCGGACCAGATGAGGACGTAGTTCTTGTGACACGGCCTACATCCTCCGGAACAAGAGCAACTTTCCAGAAATACGCTCTGGATGGAAACGAGGAGGCTTCCAACGCAGCTATGGAGACAGATGATTCCGGCGTACTTCTCCAGAATGTAAAGGATACAAAGGGAGCAATCGGATATGTAGCTTTATCCTACCTGACAGGTGATGCAGGAGTTTCCACAGTTGCAATCGACGGTGTTGAGCCTACTTTAGAGAATACATACAGCGGCGACTATCCGGTATGGACTTATGAGCATATGTACACAAAGGGTGAGCCGGACGAGGTGACCAAGGCATTCATCGACTACATCATGTCTGACGAGTACGGCGAGCAGATGGAATCATTAGGCTACGGTGTATCTTCCAAGATGACAGTAACTGAGCACTAATCAAGGATACGTTTCAGCAGCTAAACCTTTTGCCCCGGCGGCAGGAGGTATGGCTGCGATAAATCAAAGACAATGAAATGAAGAGGGGCTGGCCGCCTGAATGGGCCTCCCCTCTCATTTCAGGCCAGGAGGATTTATGGATACGACAAAAGGAAAAAGCATGTTTGCCAAGGAATATTTCTGGCGGGATCTCATGACGGCGTGCGGCTTGTTTGTGATTGTCCTGACTATCGGGATTGGAGCGTTCCTGGTGTACAAAGGTTCAGCCACCTTTCTGACCTATGGACACACGCTCTGGGAATTCCTGGGTTCAGCCCAGTGGGCGCCGGCAGATAACTCCGACGGCGGAGGGACAGTCGGGGCGCTGATTTTTGTAGTAGGTTCTCTGTGTACCTGCGGTCTGGCGCTTCTCATTGCAGCTCCGTTTTCCCTGGGCTCAGCTATTTTTATCACAGACATTTCTCCAAAATTCGGAGAAAAATTTTACCGTCCGGTCGTGGAGATCTTTGCCGGAATCCCATCTGTAGTATACGGCTGGGTAGGTCTTACTGTGCTGGTTCCGGCGATTAAGACGGTGTTTGACCGCCAGGTCGGCCATTCGATTCTGGCCGCCGGCATTGTGCTGGCTGTGATGATTTTTCCCACTATCACGACAGTGGCAGCGGACGCCCTGAGGGCAGTTCCGAAGGAGTGCCGTATGGCGGCATACGGCCTCGGTTCTACCAGATGGCAGACCATCTATAGAATTGTCATTCCGGCAGCTGCGCCGGGAATTATCTCCGGAATTATTCTGGGACTTGCAAGAGCGTTCGGAGAGGCTCTGGCAGTTGCCATGGTAATCGGCCAGACGACTGCTCTGCCTACCAGCATTTTTTCTACAACGAAAACACTTACGACAGAGATTGCGGCTCAGATGGGAAATGCCATGGAGGGCGGAGAGATGAAATCGGCCCTCTGGTCCATGGCGCTTCTTCTGTTCCTTATCTCCCTGTTTTTCATTTTTCTGATTCACCGGGTATCTGCAGTGAAGCCGGATAAGGACGACAGGAAAGCAGTTCTGAAAGGAGGAAAATAAAAGTGGCAGAAAAGAGAATCAGACGTGCCAAAGCAGTTGACACATTTATGACGGCAGTCTTTTATGCCATCGCCATTTTCTTCTTCACGCTTCTCATTGCGTTTGCCGGAAAGGTAATCATCGGAGGACTTCTCGGCGCAACGCCGGAGATGTTCCGCTTTGAGAGAAAGGGAAGTATTGGAAACCAGCTTTTTAATACGGTTTATCTGGTGTTCATCTCACTTGTGGTATCCGTACCCTTAGGCGTGGGAGCGGGAATTTACCTGGGCATGTACGCAAAGCCGGGCAGGGTAACGCGCTTTTTGAGAATGTGTATTGAAACATTGTCATCTCTCCCGTCCATCGTAGTCGGACTGTTCGGATACCTGGTATTTCTGGTGTTTTTCGGCATGGGGAAGAGCCTGATTGCAGGCGCGCTTTCCGTATCGATCCTGACTCTGCCTCTGATCACAACGACGACAGAGGATGCCATCAAGGGTCTTCCGGCCGGTTACTACCAGGCCAGCCTGGGGCTGGGGGCCACGAAATGGCAGAGTATTTTCCATGTGCTTCTTCCGGCCTGTGTGCCCCGCATCATGACAGGAGTTATCCTGGCAGCTGGAAGAGGATTTGGAGAGGCGGCAGCCCTTCTCTACACGACAGGTTCAGGAACTGCTCTGAAATGGGGAAACTGGAATCTGTCTGCCCCGACCTGTCCTTTTAATCCGTTCCGTCCTGCAGAAACTCTGTCGATTCAGATCTGGAACCTGCAGGTGAACGGACAGGACAGAGCGCTGGCAAACTGCGCCTCCGCCGTTTTAATGCTCCTGGTACTGGCGTTCAGTATCGGCGCAAATGTGTGGAGCCACCATATCAAGAAGAAAAATGCAGGAGAGTAAGACAGGAAAACGTCTGAGAAGAGAGAAATCAAAAGGAAATCAGCGAAAGGAAAATCAGCTATGGCAGAAGCAAACATTCACAACGCCGGCTCAGTGAACGGAGAGAATGCTCCGGCAGCCGTGACGAAGTTTGATATATCAGGACTGAACCTCCACTACGGAGAATTTCACGCCCTGAAGAACATCGATATGAAAATCGAGGAAAAGAAGATTACCGCCTTTATCGGTCCGTCCGGCTGCGGAAAGTCTACCTTTTTAAAGACCCTCAACCGCATGAATGACCTGGTGGAGAATGTTAAAATTGACGGAACCGTACGCCTGGACGGCACGGATATTTTCCGTGAGATGGATGCCATCACCCTGAGACACAGAGTCGGAATGGTATTTCAGCAGCCCAACCCTTTTCCAAAGAGCGTCTATGACAATGTAGCCTACGGCCCCAGGATTTTCGGGATCAGAAAAAAAGATCAGCTGGATGAGATTGTGGAGAGGAGTCTTCGCCAGGCGGCAATCTGGGATGAGTTAAAGGACCGTCTGCACAAGAGCGCCATGGGACTTTCCGGAGGACAGCAGCAGAGACTTTGCATCGCCAGGACGCTGGCGGTGGAGCCGGATGTGATCCTGATGGATGAGCCCACATCGGCTCTGGATCCGATCTCCACCTCCAAAATCGAGGATCTGGCCATGGAGCTGAAGGAAAAGTATACCATTATCATTGTCACCCACAATATGCAGCAGGCCGCCAGAATCTCCGATCAGACAGCTTTCTTCCTTCTGGGCGAGTGCGTGGAGTTCGGGGATACGGGAGAAATGTTTGCCATGCCAAAGGATAAGCGGACAGAGGATTATATTACAGGGAGGTTCGGTTGATGAGGAAGAATTTCGACAGGCAGCTTAACAATCTGGAAAAGCAGCTGATCAAGATGGGGGGCCTCTGCGAGGAGGCGATCTCCCTGTCAGCGAGGGCCCTTGGCGGAGAGGGGGCGCCGGATCTGCAGTCCCAGGTACATGAGCTGGAAAGTGAGATTAACAATCTGGAGAGGGAGATTGAGGGAAGCTGCATGACGCTGCTTTTAAGACAGCAGCCCATCGCCCACGATCTCCGAAATGTATCAGCAGCTCTCCGAATGATTTCCGATCTGGAGCGGATCGGGGATCAGGCAGAGGATATTGCAGAGCTGGTGCCCCATATTGCGGGAAGCGGACTGCAGAGCAAGGTGCACATTAATCAGATGTCCATGGCAGCCGTGAAGATGGTGATGGACAGTGTCGATGCCTTTGTGAAGGAAGATCTGGCTCTGGCCAGGAAGGTGCAGGCTGATGACGATGAGGTGGATCGCCTGTTTGACTGTGTAAAGGGCGAGCTTATGGAGCTGATCGAGAAGAAGGGAATCGGCGCCGAGGAGGCTCTGGATTTCCTGATGGCTGCCAAATATCTTGAAAGAATCGGCGATCATGCCGTCAATGTGGCTGAGTGGGTGGAGTATTCCATCACGGGAGTGCATAAGAGCGGAGAGCTTGCAGAGCGGTAAGAGAGCATGACTTGTCACGTGCAAATTAAACAGAAGGCGATCGGGCTGCTGATTCTGCGCCAGTCCGCCCGCCTTCTGTGTTTATACCGGAGAGAAAGGCTATACATGAACTTGACAGAACCGCCTTACAAACTCCGCAATAAGAGGATGTGAGCTGCCGTTTTGCCAGAATATCTTCCGCTTCTGCGTGTATGCAGTGAGCGGTGTTAATATTACGCCGCCTGAGCTTAGATTAAGCGAAGAAACTTCAAAGGAGATGTACCTGAATGGATGTCCGGAATATTCAGTATCAGAAGATACGATCATTACATCAGTCTTTTTTGTCTCAAAATAATGAAGCAGTTCTTCTTCCTGTCCAATCCAAAGCGTATAATGCAAATCAGGGTACTGTTCCAGCATCTCAGACAGGAGATTTGAAATAAAGTATGCTGTGTAAAAATCGGATGCAGCAATTCTCAATGCATATGTTTGCCTGTGCTTTTCAGTGTCTTTCTGTATACGGCAATGCAGGACTTAGGGTTTGCAATGCAAGTGTCGGAACACGAATTTAAGCTGTATGACGCTCAGTCAGAACGAAAATATTTGAATTTTAACAGCCGCCAGTATGCACAGATGGCTTTGCTGAAAATTTTATTCCCCATCAATATATGAAGGAGAAAAAGTGCTGTGAAAAAACGGTGCTTATGATATAGAATGGGCGAATGCCCAGTAAAAAATACAGTAATGGAGGGTATCCAAAGGTCATAAAAAGATCTGAGGGATACCCTCTTTTCAATTATGCAGGGAGAGCAGAAAAGCCGCCTGCAGGCCAAAATCAGTTCTTCTCTTTTTCCTCCGCATGCTTTTTGTGCTTGCGGTTCAGTTTCTCCACCAGAGCAGATGTGCGGGTACGGTAATCGTCCAGCTCTGTCACGATTCCCATGAAGGAGGAAACCATATCCAGGGAGGAGCGCAGCGTGATCTGCTCGCTCTGATAGATAGCCCGCTTGGTCAGGCGCATGGCTGTCTGCGGCGCTTCCAGGAGCTTCTGCATGTAGGCTTCCACATAGTCATCCAGCTCGTCGTCGGGAACTACATGGGTCACCAGACCAATCCGTTCTGCCTCGGCTCCCTTTAAGACCTTGGTAGTCCAGAACATATCGAGAGCCTTGTCACGTCCGATGATGCGGGGGAGGAAGTAAGCGCCGCCGTCGCCTGGTACGATACCGGCGTTAAAGTAGCTCTCAGACATGGTAGCACTCTCTGAAGCGATTCTCACATCGCACATGAGAGCCATGTCAAGACCTGCTCCTACGGCTGCACCGTGGATCTTTGCCACCACCGGCTTGTCAATCTCCTCCAGGATCAGAGGAATTCGCTGAATGCCCTTCCAGAGGGAATTTTTGCGGGCCAGGGCGGTGGAGGAAATATCGTCGTGGCTTTCAAAGAATCCGTCGCCTGCTGCCATAGCCTTTACATCTCCGCCGGCACAGAAGGACTTTCCGTTTCCCGAAAGCAGGACAGCGTAAATATCCTCCCTGTCCCTCACATCTTCCAGGGCCTTTGTCCAGAGGTGAATCATCTCCTCGCTGAAACAGTTTAAATGCTCTGGCCTGTTCATGGTAATACGTGCCAGATGTCCCTTTACTTCATAAATCAGATCTGCCATAAGTTATGTATCCTTTCTTTCTGGTTCTGCTTTTATTCTTGTATTCTGTTTCACCCTATATTTCGTATTGCGCGTATAAGCTGTCTCAGTCTGCTGAGAGTGCCGTTTTTTCAATAATTAATATACGGTATAACAATAAATTTATAGAATATTGAGTATCTATAAAAGAATTCATATAAACTAAGGCCATTATACGAAGAAGAAAAGCGCCTGTCAATCTGAACTTGATATTTTGAGGAGGCTAAAAGGTCTTTTAACGGAAAATTAACACGGAGCTCTCCTGTCTTCGCAGATTCTCTCTGAATTCACGGCGCCTTCGGCTGTAAAGCTGCTGCAGCAGCGACTTTTCTTTTCCAACCCAGTGCGATCCCAGCGGAGCGTTTTTATATAACAGGGAACGAAGTTTCCTGTTATATAAAAAATCCCCCGCCTGCTGCACGAGGCCAACAGGCAGGGGACTAAAAAGGGGAGGATAAGTATTCAAAAATTTCTCTTTTGTTGATATTCCTATTATGGCCAGACCGGGGAGGAATATACATTCAAACTGAAAAAATCTTTGCAAAAACCTGAAAACTGTTATATACTATTCTGGACAAGCAGATGCGGTAACTTAAATTAATAAAAAAGGAAGGTTATTACGTATGACATTACTGGAAAACTGGAGAAACCTCGCGTACGGCGACGGACTCGATGATAAAAAGAGAGAAGAACTGTGGTCCGGCTATTTCGCAATCGAGAAGGGAATCTATGAGCAGATTCTCTCCAACCCGACAGAGGTGGTAGAGGGAACCGTTAAGGAGCTGGCTGAGAAGTACAACACAGAGATTCTGATTATGACAGGTTTCCTGGACGGAATCAACGAGAGCTTAAAGGGTTATGAGAACCAGATCGAGACCATGGATGAGAATACAGTTGTAAAGATCGAGATTGATCCGGAGAAGCTGTACTGGAACATGGTTGAGGCAAAAGCAGACTGGCTGTACAACCTGCCTCAGTGGGATGCAATCCTGACTCCTGAGAAGAGAAAGGAGCTTTACAGAAACCAGAAGGCATCCGGCACTGTGCGCAATGAGCAGAAAATTTATCCAAACGATCCATGTCCATGCGGCAGCGGAAAGAAATATAAAAAGTGCTGCGGAAAAAACAAATAAAAGCATAGAATAAGGCAGAAGGCAAAAAAGAGAGCTGGCCGGGGATTTCTCCTCCGGAAGCTCTCTTTTTCCGATCTCCCGCTGTATGGGAACTCCCTATTCTTTTAAAACCCGCTCCCTCTTTTTAAGTTCTGCCGCAATCTGCCTTTTCTCAGGCTTATCTCCGAAATGAATGCGGCCGTTCTGCACTCTCAGAGAGGACAGGATGGATTCGGCGCTTTCCCGGGAGGGGCAGGGCAGGCGGATGAATTTTCCGTCAGAGGCAGCGAGGGAGAGAAATGCGCTGCTGTCTGCGTTTCGTCTCCTTTTGGGAAGAAGGGCTGATAATCGCCGGACAAAACGGGAAAAGCCGCGGCAGTCTTTTCTGTTTTCTATCCCTGCCCAGAAAAGTTCCTCCAGAGGGAGAAGCCTTGTCCTGGCTCCGTCCAGGTACAGCAGATAGCTGCTGGTGAGATAGAGCTTTCCGGCCTTCACGGGAACCTGGCTGTGAAGCTCAGCTTCAGCCTCAGAAATCTTCTGTCTGACCTCCCATATATTCCCGAGATACCGGAAAGCCGGTGAGGCCAGAGGGAAAATGAAAAAAACCAGGGAACAGAACAGCTCTGCCAGCCCTGCAAACAGGCAGAGGTTTACAGCCAGCCTGCCGGCCAGACTGATGAAAAAAGGGCAGGAAAGGGAGGAAACTGCATAGGGGGCTGTGATTTTTCTTAGAGAGCTGCTTTTCCAGCCGAGGGCTGAGGCCATGGCATCCGTAATTTTTCCGTACTGGTCAGCATCCAGCTCAATCAGCCGCCCATGGATGTCCAGAGATTCAATAGAAGGGGCAGGCGGAGTCCCTGCCTCAGCGCCCAGAAGGTAGAACTGGCAGAAGCCGTCCACCAGAGTGTAGTAGTAATAGCCCTTGACAGCGCCTCCCACTGTCCGGTTAAGGCCTGTGTACTGAAGGTTGGATGCCGTTACCCGGACACAGGGAAGAAAGCGGTTGTAGAAGTTTTCGTAATGGCTTTTATAGTTTAAAGGTCTTTGATGGAATACGTTTTCCCTGGGAGAAAGCTGCAGAGCCAGGAGAGCGGCAGCCACCACAAGAACCGGCATAAACAGCCGCCGCAGAAGATCGCTTCGTATATCTGAAATTATAAAACTGTTTTTCATAGGTGTATTCTTCCAATCTTTTTTCCGCCGGCAGCCGGCACCCGTTTCCTTCCGACTGCCTGTGCCGGATAAAATGACTACTATAAGTATAAGCAAAAAATCCCCAATAATCAATAATCGGTTGCTTTTCCAGACAAATATTGATATGATATGTAACAGTTCAGCCTCGTTCCCTTTGCCGTAAGAAGCGGTGGCGGCGGGATGCGTAATGCGTAACCTCCGGCACGGCGGGGGCAGTCTGGACGGCAGTGACAGAAATAAGACGACAGGAGGCGGATTGTGGAGGCTTATACCAGCTTTGCGGCAGTTTACGATATGTTTATGGATAATATTCCCTACGAGGAGTGGGCAGCCTATCTCATATCCCTGCTTAAGGAGCACGGGATTGACGACGGCCTGGTGCTGGATCTGGGGTGCGGGACAGGAAGCCTGACAGAGATCCTGGCCAGAGAGGGGTATGACATGACGGGCATCGACATTTCTCCGGATATGCTTCAGATTGCCATGGAAAAGAGGGCGGAGTCGGGACACGACATTCTCTACCTGCTCCAGGATATGAGAGAATTTGAGCTCTATGGGACAGTCAGAGCCATCGTCAGCATCTGTGATTCCATGAACTATCTGTTAGAGCCCGGGGATCTGGTTCAGACGCTGCGCCTGGTGAATAATTATCTGGATCCGGAGGGGCTCTTTATTTTTGACCTCAATACAGAATATAAATACAGGGAGATTCTCGGGGAATCCACCATCGCAGAGGACAGGGAGGAGAGCAGCTTCATCTGGGACAACAGCTACGATGAGGAGGAGAGGATCAATGAATACAGCCTGAGCCTTTTCATCCGGGAGAAGGAGGATCTCTACCGGAAATACCAGGAAACCCACTATCAGAGAGCCTATACCCTCGACGAGGTGAAGGACGCCATCCGTCAGGCCGGGATGGAGTTTGTGGCAGCCTATGACGCATTTACAAGGAACGCGCCCAGAGAGGACAGCGAGAGGATCTACGTGATTGCCAGGGAGAGAGGAAAGTCGTCAGGGGAAAATCAGAATTGAATCAGCAGAAAGGAATGACATATATGGCAGATTATATGGTAAGAGCCACAGCAGCGGACGGTCAGATCCGCGCTTTTGCGGCTACGACGAGGGAGACAGTGGAGGAAGCCAGAAAGGCGCACAATACAAGCCCGGTGGCCACGGCTGCCCTGGGACGTCTGCTCACGGCAGGGGCCATGATGGGAAGCATGATGAAGGGAAAGGACGATGTCCTGACGCTGAGGGCAGAGGGTGACGGCCCTATCGGCGGCCTGACTGTGACGGCGGACGCTTTCGGAAATGTGAAGGGATATGCCTTTCACCCGGAGGTAATGCTGCCTCCGAACGCTCAGGGAAAGCTGGATGTAGGCGGAGCGCTGGGAATCGGTGTGCTGAGCGTAATCAAGGACATCGGCTTAAAGGAGCCGTATGTGGGGCAGACGATTCTCGTAAGCGGGGAGATCGCCGAGGATCTCACCTACTATTATGCGACCTCGGAGCAGACTCCGTCGTCCGTCGCCCTGGGTGTTCTGATGAACAGGGAAAATACGGTGCGCCAGGCAGGAGGATTTATTATCCAGCTTCTTCCGGGAGCCTCCGATGAGATGATCGACAGGCTGGAGGAGAAGCTGAAGGAGATAAAACCGATTACCGCTCTTCTCGACGAGGGAATGACGCCGGAGCAGATTCTTGAGCATGTTCTCGGAGAATTCGGTCTCGAGATTCTTAATCAGATGCCGGTTCAGTTTTACTGCAACTGCGATAAAAAGAGAGTGGAGAAGGCCCTTGTCAGCATTGGGAAGAAGGAGCTTCAGGAGATGATCGACGAGGGAAAGAGCATTGAGGTAAACTGCCATTTCTGCAATAAGAATTATGAGTTTTCTGTGGAGGAGCTTAAGGAGCTCTTAAGCCAGGCAGTCAGATAGGAGAAAATCAGACTGAGGGGAAAACGAGAAAAGGACTGTCAGCCCTTCGCCGACAGTCCTTTTTCTCTCATTTAATCATTTACTTAATTCAATATAGCTTATTCACAAAATATAGGTGTAGATATATATATTGGAAACAGGTACACTGGAAAGAGGTATAATGATTACATTAGAGCTTGGTTACGTTCGTAGCCTGTGGTCCCTTTGCTCCGTTGACAACCTCGAACTCTACCTGAGCGCCCTCGTCAAGGGATTTGAAACCCTCCATGTTAAGGCCGGAGTAGTGAACGAAAACATCGTTTCCCTCCTCGTCACAGATAAATCCGTAGCCCTTCTGGTTGTTGAACCACTTTACTGTACCTTTGTGCATAACAAACCTCCAAGAAAATAAAAAAAATATCGTGGCCTGACTATCTACAGCCTAACCACAGAATATCACAGTTTTCATAGAGTGTCAAATCATTTTGATATTATGACAAAAATAAGCAAAAAGAATTGATATTTGCATGAATGCCGCAAATGTGCTAGAATTATCTGTAGTTTTTCGGCCTGGAAAAATGGCCTGTCCGGACCCTCTTTCAGAAAGGAGAGGACAGGGTGCAGGCCTGTTTTTTCAGGAGATGAAAGGGAGGATGGGATATGAGTCTTCACAACGCAGCCGGCCATTTTTGCACCATCACGAAGCACAAGCTGATGGTGATGGGAAACTGCTTCCGGGTGGGGCTTTACAGACAGGGACTGCTCCACGATTTATCCAAGTATTCCTGGGAAGAATTTAAGACAGGGGTAAAGTATTATCAGGGAACCAGGAGCCCCAACGCGGCAGAAAAGGATGATATCGGGTACTCGGCTGCCTGGCTTCACCATAAGGGCAGGAATAAACACCATTTTGAGTACTGGATCGATTTTGCGCCGGATAAATCCAAGGGCCTTGTGGGCAATAAGATGCCCTTAAAGTATGTGATCGAGATGGTGATGGACCGGATCGCCGCATCGAAGGTCTATAAAGGAAAGGATTACACAAACGCATCTCCCTGGGAGTATTACGCAAAGGGGAAGGACTATATTGTCATTCACCCGGAGACGAGAGCTCTTTTGGAGAAGCTTCTTCTCATGCTCAGGAAAAAGGGGGAGAGAAAAACCTTCGCCTATATGCGCTGGCTGCTCAGGCAGGGAAAGGAATATTAATAAGAGATACTAATAAGGAATACCAATAAGGAATATTAAAGTATGTGCAGCTCATGGGCCTGTTTCAGAAAAACAGGCCCATGAGCTGTTTAAAATACGTTTCTGCGCTGTCCTGTGGGTTTCTATTTTCCGGGCTTTTCTTTTCCCGATTTTTCTCTTCCGAGTTTTTCTTTTCCGGCTCTTTCTTTTCCGGGCTGGCGGCGGGGCAAAAACCGGCGTGCTCTTTGCACGCAGGTTCCCGAAAGAGAAATGTCCTGTCTGTTTTGCTGCCGGCGAGCATTTCGGCCAGCCCGGCAGTGAATGGGATATAGGTAAGCCGCTCGGAATACTCTCTCTTCAGGCAGGGCTCAAAAATGCAGGAGGGCTGGGGCAGAAAGAGACCCTCAACCTTTGTATAGCAGGTCTTTGCGGTGGCTTTTCTGCGGGCCGCCCGGTCTACATATTCGCCGACGCTTTTGTGGATGGCAGTATCTTCATAGATCAAATAGTAGTAATCCTTATAATTTGAATAAAATCGTTTGAGCTCCCCCTCAGCCAGGGATATGCCAAGAGTCAGGATATTTCCTGAGGCATCCAGGGAAAAGGGGCCGTTATCTGCCTCCATGGAGACCGGCAGGGAGACCTCACTTCTGTAGCAGAGAAAGAGTGTCTGCTCCTCCTGTCCAAAGGCGTCAGCCGCCTTTTGAAGCTTCCAGCCGTCCGGCCGGAAGGGGAAGTCTAAAAAGTCGGAGTAGGCAAGAATCGGAAGAATGGACGGCATCCCCTTCAGATCATCCTCGTTGTGGAGAAGCAGAAGGCGGAGGAGAGCTTCATCCCCTGTGGCCAGATAGTCGTGATAGACTTCAATCAGCTGACCGCCGGAAAACCGATCCTGCCTCTCAATTTCCAGAAACCTCTCGATAGTTTTCTGCTTCAGGTTTTCTAACCCCAGAATTTTCTTAAATGGCTTTATCTTTTTGTAGAGATCCACGCTCTTTACGCCGGAAAAGTCAAAATTCAGCCCACAGGCAGCGCAGCGCTTCAGAAGGTAGGGAATGTCAAAGCCGTCTCCGTTAAAATGGATCAGAATCTTAAAATTTTTCAGGAAAAGGAAAAAGGCCTCCAGCATCTCCTCCTCGGCATCGGCCCGGTCGGCAAACCACTGGATCAGATTCCAGGAATGATCCCGGTAAAAGACACAGCCGATCAGATAAAGATTTGAGGAATCCCCGGAAAAGCCGGTGGTTTCAATGTCAAAAAACAGAAGCTCAGAGAGCACACCTATGCGGGACAGGGGGTAGGTGTCTGGAAATTCCAGACGTTTTTCTATAGTAATCATGGGTAATTTCTCCTTCTGTATGTCTGCAGCCATGGTTTCCTGCTTGTTCCTGCCTGCAGGCCGCCTATGCGCGGCGGTGGGGCCCGGCCCGGACCGATGGCCGGTGCCGGGAAAATTTCTGTGTTCTGTCATGTCCTCTATTATATATGGAAGAGAGAGGCTTTACAAGCACCAGAATATTTGTTCGGGTAAATCTTGCATTGCCAGGAAGCGTGTGATATGATACTAAAAGAAAATGGGGCGCTCAGGCGGATGGAACGGCCGGCGGTCCCCTCCCGGCTGCCTGAAAAGCTGCCGGAAAAGCGCAGTGATGCAGAGAACAGCGATGAAAGGGATTGTGACGTGATTTCATATATAAGAGGAATACTGGCAGAGAAGATGGACGGGGCGGCTGTGGTGGAGGCCGGAGGCATCGGCTACAGGATTTTTATGCCGCTTTCCGCTCTGGAGCTTTTGCCGGCTGTGGGGCAGGAAGCGGTGGTTTACACCTACTTTCAGGTCAGGGAAGACGCCATGAGTCTGTATGGATTTCTGAACAGGCAGGACAGGGAGATGTTCCGGCAGCTGATTGGGGTGAACGGCATTGGCCCCAAGGCAGCCCTGGGGCTTTTGGGCGCTCTCAGGCCGGACGACCTGCGCCTGGCCATTCTGACAGGAGATGTGAAGGCTATCTCCCGGGCCCCCGGGATCGGGGCGAAAACAGCCCAGAGGATTATTCTGGATTTAAAGGACAAGGTGAGCGCGGAGGAGATGTTTCCTTCTGTCACAGCTTCGGATGGAGGGGCAAAGGCGCCGGAGGCAGTCTCTCTCACAGCGGAGGCTGCCAGGGAGGCGGTGGATGCTCTGGTGGCCCTGGGCTATTCCAATCTGGAGGCCTCAAAGGCCGTGAAGCAGGTGGAGGTCACAGAGGAGATGGATGCAGAGGCAGTGCTCAAGGCATCCCTCAAATATCTGGCGTTTATGTAGCCCTGAGAGAAAAACCTGGACGTGAGGAGAGAGCAGAAGGAAGCAGATATGAACAGAAGGATTATTACAACAGACGTTACGGAAGAGGATAAGAAAATAGAGACGAGCCTGCGTCCCCAGCTCCTTTCGGAGTATATCGGACAGGAGCGGATCAAAAGCACCCTGAAGATCTTCATCGATGCGGCAAAGTCGAGAAAGGAGCCTCTTGACCATGTGCTGTTCTACGGCCCTCCGGGGCTTGGAAAGACGACGCTCTGCGGCATCATTGCCAATGAGATGGGGGTCAATATGAAGGTGACCTCCGGCCCGGCCATCGAAAAGCCCGGGGAGATTGCAGCCATTCTAAACGGGCTTTCTGAGGGGGATGTGCTGTTTGTGGACGAGATTCACCGGCTGAACCGCCAGGTGGAGGAGGTTCTCTATCCGGCTATGGAGGACTATGCCATCGATATTATGCTGGGGAAGGATTCCAGCGCCCGGTCTATCCGCCTGGAGCTTCCGAAGTTTACGCTGGTGGGAGCTACCACCAGGGCAGGCCTTCTGACAGCGCCTCTGCGGGACAGGTTCGGAATTATCCAGAAGATGGATTTCTATACGCCTGCAGAGCTTAAGACCATTGTCATGCGCTCTGCCGATGTGATGCAGGTGAAGATTGAGGAGGAGGGGGCCTTTGAGATTGCCAGGCGTTCCAGAGGAACTCCCAGGCTTGCCAATCGCCTGCTTAAGAGAGTCAGGGACTTTGCCCAGGTCAAGTACGACGGCGTGATCACAAAGGCGGTGGCCGACTTTGCCCTGGATATTCTCGACGTGGACAAGCTGGGGCTGGACAATAACGACAGGGCTATTCTGAATGCCATGATTCAGAAGTTTTCCGGCGGCCCGGTGGGTCTTGAGACGCTGGCAGCCTGCCTCGGGGAGGACGCCGGCACCCTGGAGGATGTGTACGAGCCATACCTTCTCATGAACGGGCTGATCAACCGCACGCCCAGAGGCCGGGTGGCCACAGAGGCTGCCTACCATCATCTGGGCCTCTCCCAGAGCTGATTGGGAAGGCTGAACGGTTATAAATCTGCCCGGCAATCCGCAGAAAGTCATTGTTTTTATCAAAAATTCAGGTATAATGAAGGAGAGCCGCGGGATACCTGAAGAGGGGCCCTGCGGGATGAGGAGAAATGAAAAAAGGACGAAAGCGGAGAAAAGTATGGATTCCAAGAATTATACGGATGTTTTGATCAACGGAAAAATTTATACACTGGGCGGCGCCGAGGAGGAGAGTTATCTGCAGCAGGTTGCCAGCTATATCAACGAAAAGATGACCAGGCTCCAGAAGCAGCCGGGCTTTACCAGGCAGAGCGAGGACTACAAGTCAGTGATGACATACCTGAATCTGGCTGATGACTATTTTAAGGAAAAGCAGTATGCGGCACGGCTGGCGGAGGAAAATCAGGAGCTGGAGAAGGAGAGCTACAGCCTGAAGCATGAGCTCGTGAGCACCCAGATGAAGCTGGAAACCGTGATGAGGGAGGCGGCGGAGCAGCGTGAGAGAGTCCATGCCCTTGAGCTGAGGCTCCAGGAACTGGAAGCCATGCAGCCGGCAGAGGAAGGGACAAAAGAGGAAAAGCAGGACTGAAAAAGAAGAGAAACAGACAGGAAAGGCTGATGCATTTCGCATCAGCCCTGTCTGATTAAGCGGGAAAATAGACGGGAAAATTTCTGAAACGTCAAACAAAAAACATAAACCTGTGAAATGAAAATCAGAAAAACAATAATGGGAATACAATAATCAGAAAAAAATAACCAAATAAAACCAGAAAAATAACCAGAAAAATAACCATAAAACGAAAGCCCAGTAAGGCGAAAACCAGTTGAAAGGGATTGAGGATGAACAGTCAGGAAAAAACACTAGATCGGGAGACCAGGTGGAGGGAGGCTGTCAGGAGAGGGGCGGAGATCCTGGCTCCGGCAGGCTCCTTTGAGAGTATGAAGGCTGCTGTGGCGGCCGGAGCTGACGCTGTATATATCGGAGGGAGCAAGTTTGGGGCGAGAGCCTTTGCAGACAATCTCGATGAGGAGAGGATGAAGGAGGCCATTGACTACGTCCACCTTCACGGCCGCAGCATCTATATGACCGTCAACACTCTTGTGAAGGAGCAGGAGCTCTCAGAGCTGTACGATTACCTGCTGCCCTATTACAGACAGGGACTGGATGCGGTGATTGTGCAGGACATGGGAGTGTTTGCATTCATAAGAGAGCAGTTTCCGGATCTTCCGGTTCACGCCAGCACTCAGATGACTGTGACGGGGGCACCGGGAGCCAGGCTGATCGGGGAGCTGGGAGCGTCCAGGATTGTGACTGCCAGAGAGCTTTCTCTGGAAGAGATAGAGGAGATTTACAGGGAGACGGGAGCAGAGATAGAGAGCTTTGTCCACGGGGCTCTCTGCTACTGCTATTCGGGACAGTGCCTGTTCAGCAGCATGATAGGAGGGCGAAGCGGCAACAGGGGAAGGTGCGCCCAGACCTGCCGCCTGCCCTTTGATGTGAGAAGAGGACATCAGGTTCTGAACAGGAAAAGCGAGAGGTATGTCCTGAGTCTTAAGGATCTGTGCACCCTTGACATTCTGCCGGATATTTTAGAGGCAGGCGTATTCTCCCTGAAAATTGAGGGGAGGATGAAAAGTCCCCGCTATACGGCAGGGGTGGTTTCCATCTACAGAAAGTATGTGGATCTCTATATGAAGACAGGCAGGAAGGGCTATCGGGTAGATCCGGAGGATCGGAAGCTTCTTCTGGACCTGTTTGACAGGGGAGGGCAGACAGAAGGGTATTACAGGCAGCACAATGGAAGAGACATGGTGGTGCTGAAGGAAAAGCCGGCCTTCCGAAGTGAGAACAGGGAGCTGTATGATTACCTGGACAGGACGTATGTGGAGGCGGTTCTTCAGGAGCCTGTCACAGGAAGAGTGAGAGCATTTGAGGGAGAGCCGCTGGCCATGGAGGTTTCCTGCAGGGGAGTGAAGGCTCTGGCAGCCGGAGGTATGGTTCAGACGGCCAAAAACCAGCCCATGACACAGGAGCGCATTGAAAAACAGATAAAAAAGACGGGAAATACGCCGTTCTTCTTTGGAAGTCTGGAAATTGAGACAAAAGGAAGCTGCTTTATCCCGGTGCAGGAATTAAATGAGCTCAGGAGAAATGCCTTTGCAGCCCTTGAGGAGGAGATACTTGGGCAGTTTCGAAGGAAAGCCCGGGAATCAGAGGTACAGGAATCAGAGACGCAGAATTCAGAGGCCCGGTCAGGAGCCTGTGACTGCCAGGAAAACGGCGAGAGCAGGGGCAGGAATCAGAATAAGGCTGAAGATAAAAGCGAGAACAGAGGGCAGGGCGCCTCTCTTCATGTGACCCTGGAGGAACAGGAGGGCCTGTCGGCTGTGCTTCTGTTCCCGGAGGTGGACACGGTTTCCATCGATGCCGCAGGATTTCCTGCTGAGAGCTGGGCGAATGCGGCTGCCCGCTGCCATGAAGCTGGAAAGAAGTGCTTTCTGATGCTGCCGCACATTTACAGAACCCAGGCAAAGAATTATTTTAACAGCCATCTTGGGGACCTTGCCGCTGCAGGCTTTGACGGGGCAGTTGTGAGGGCCTGGGAGGAGGTGCAGCTTGTGAAGGAGTGGAAGAAGGAGGGAGTGTTCTCGCCGAAGCTCGTTCTGTTTGACCACGGTCTCTACAGCTTTAACCATCTCTCAGAGGAGATGATGGAGAGGATGCTGCCGGAGGTGGAAAAGCGCTTTACAGCGCCTCTTGAATTAAACAGCAGGGAGCTTGCGCGAAAGGGAATCAAAGGCGGGGAGCTGATGGTCTATGGACACATTCCCATGATGGTCACTGCCCAGTGCATGAAAAAAACGCTGGAAGGCTGTACGGGAAAGCCGGAGCTTCTGTATATGAAGGACCGTATGGGGAAAGAATTTCCTGTAAAGAATCACTGCCGGTTCTGCTACAATACCATCTATAATTCGAGCCCTCTGTCTCTTTTGGCTGACAGAGAGGCAGTGGAACGCCTTGGCCCGTCTGTCCTGCGCCTCTCCTTTACGACGGAGAAGCCTGAACGGATACGGCAGGCAGTGAGGGCATTTGCTGATGTGTTCTGCAAAGAGGAAGAAAGCGCCGCCGCGGCGCCGCTTTCCGGTGAGTTTACAAGAGGCCATTTCAGACGCGGTGCAGAGTAGGTGAATTTTATGGCTAATCTCATTACAAATGTGTCGAAGTATCTGATGATACTTCTGATAGCAATCTATACCTATTACAACTTCCGGTTTTTCGGGGTTGGAGATGAGGACCAGAAACGGCATCTGTGCCGCCTCCAGAATGTCATACTGGTTTTAATCCATACCCTTGCGTATACGATTATTTATCTCAGGACGGAGGACGAGAAGGTGCTGATGTTTTTCGGAGCGCAGCTTCTGTTTTTCTTCCTGTACATGGGGCTGTACCGGCTGTTTTACCATAACCTGTCCAGGCTTCTGCTGAACAATGCCTGTATGCTTCTGTCTACCAGTTTTATTATCATGACAAGACTCTCCATGGATCGGGCGGTGCGGCAGTTTGCCATCGTGGCGGTGGCGGCAGCCGTGACTATGATTATCCCGTTTATTATGGATCGGGCATGGCAGCTTTCGAAGATTCCATGGGTGTATGGAAGCATCGGCCTGCTCCTGCTTTTAGTGGTCTGCGTTATGGGAAACACGGCCTTCGGAGCTCAGCTCTCCATCACCATCGGGGGCTTCTCCTTCCAGCCGTCAGAGTTTGTCAAGATCAGCTTTGTGTTTTTCGTGGCGACTATGTTTTACCGGTCAACCGATTTCAAAACCGTGGTGATCACCACAGCGGCGGCGGCAGCCCATGTTTTGGTGCTGGTGCTCTCCAAGGATCTGGGAAGCGCCCTGATCTTTTTCGTCACCTATCTGCTGATGCTGTTTGTGGCGACGAATAACTGGCTGTATCTGGGGCTTGGGGCCGGCTGCGGTTCGGCTGCCGCTGTGTTTGCCTGCCAGATGTTCTCCCATGTCCGCACCAGGGTGGAGGCGTGGCTGGATCCCTGGAGCGATATAGCCGGGAAGGGCTACCAGATCAGCCAGTCCCTCTTTGCCATCGGAACCGGGGGCTGGTTTGGAATGGGGCTTTACCAGGGGATGCCCTCCAAAATTCCGGTGGTGGAAAAGGATTTTATCTTTTCTGCCATTTCCGAGGAGCTGGGCGGTATCTATGCCCTCTGCCTGATTCTCATCTGCCTGGGCTGCTTTATGCAGTTTATGCTGATTGCAGTCAGAATGCAGGCAGCGTTCTACAAGCTGATTGCCTTCGGACTGGGGACTGCCTACATTGTCCAGGTATTTCTGACAATCGGAGGCGTGACAAAATTTATTCCCTCCACGGGAGTGACGCTCCCCTTTGTGAGCTACGGCGGAAGCTCCATTCTCAGCACCTTTATCGTGTTTAATGTGGTGCAGGGGCTTTATATTTTAAAGCGCAACGAGGAGGAAGAGGAATATGAGGCTGAATGAGCCGCCAAAGGAGAAGGGAGGGAGAACAGCCATGGCAAAAAGCAGTACTGAAAACAGTGAAAAACAGGAAAAATCAGGAGGAAAACCGTCCTCTGCTTCCCGCTCCAGAAAAAATTCCGGGGAGGAGGGACTTCAGGGAATGAAAAAACGCCTTGCCAGAACAGGGAAGAGCTTTTTTTCTGCCGGAAGGGGAGAAGCGGCCAGGGGAAAGAAAAAACGGTCAGCCAGAGAAGAGAGGGAGAGAAAAGCAGCTGCCAGAGAGAAGACGGATAAAAATATATTAAAAATTACCTACGCCTTTGCGGCCCTCTTTATCGGAATGTGCGTGTATTTTGGCTGGTTTCTTCAGTTTGACAGCGAAAATGTCATTAACAGCTCCTACAATGCGAGGCTCGACCGCTTTTCAGACCGCATTGTCCGGGGAAAAATCCTGAGCAATGACGGGAGAGTCCTGGCAGAGACGCAGGTGGCCGGGGACGGTTCAGAAAAGAGATATTATCCATATAATTATCTGTTTGTCCATTCAGTCGGATATTCCGGAAAAAATGGAAAGACGGGAATCGAGTCTCTTGCGAACTTTTACCTGCTGTCCTCCCATGTCAATCTGCTGGAGAGAACCGTCAACGAGCTGCAGGGAAGGAAGAACATCGGCGACAATGTGGTGACCACTCTGGATGTGGATTTACAGCAGACAGCTTCTGACGCTATGGGAAACCGGCGCGGGGCAGTGATCGCCATGGAGCCGGATACGGGAAAAATTCTGGCCATGGTCTCTCAGCCCAATTTCAACGCCAATACGGTAGATGAACAGTGGGCAGAGCTGACCTCGCCGGAGAACACAAAGGCCCAGCTTGTAAACCGGGCCACTCAGGGACTCTATCCGCCAGGCTCCACCTTTAAGATCCTGACGGCGCTGGAGTATCTGCATGAAAATCCGAACGGCAGGAACGACTTCCATTTCGACTGTGACGGCACGTTCGAGGATGGGGACTACCAGATCCGGTGCTACCACGGAGAAGCCCACGGAAGCCAGGACTTCACAGGCGTGTTTGCCAACTCCTGCAACGGAGCCTTTTCCAGCATGGGGCTGGGTCTTAACCTGGCGCAGTTCAGAAGCCTGGCGGAGCAGTTTCTGTTCAACCGGGAGCTGCCGCTGTCCATTCCCTACAATAAGAGTTCTTTTGTGATGGCGGAGGGAGCAGATGAGTGGGAGCGCCTGCAGACCTCTATCGGACAGGGAAAGACGCAGATGACGCCGATGCACAACCTGATGATCACAGCAGCCATTGCCAATGGCGGCACACTGATGAAGCCATATCTGATCGACCATGTGGAAAACGCCGGTGGACAGACGGTGAAAAAATTTATGCCCTCTGCATACGGAGGGCTGATGAGCGGAGAGGATGCGGCCGTTCTCACAGAGCTGATGACGGCAGTGGTGACGGAAGGCACAGGCTCTGCTCTCAGGGGAGCCCCCTACACGGCAGCAGGTAAAACAGGCTCCGCCGAATTTGAGACCGGGAAGGAAACCCATGCATGGTTTGTGGGATTTGCGCCGGTGGAGGATCCGAAGATAGCGGTCTGCGTGATTTTAGAGGAGAGCGGCTCCGGCGGTTCCAAGGCAGGACCTGTGGCGAGGGCTGTGATGGACAAATATTTCGAGAAAAATCCCCAGTAGGACACGGCTGAAAGAAACGGAGGCGCCCGGCCCAGAGCCATGAAAGCAGGGGCGTATACAACAAGATCCGGTAATAGACCGGGGAGAGCGGGAGACCCCAGATGAGAAGAGAAAAAGGCAAAGGAGAAGGCAATGACAGAGCTTCAGATGATACTGTTTTTATGTCCCATATTTTTTCTGACCAGTTTTATGGATGCAGTTTCCGGCGGAGGAGGGCTGGTGGCCCTTCCCGCCTATCTGTTCACCGGCCTTCCCGTACATAACGCCTATGCCTGCAACAAGGTGGGCTGCCTGGTGGGAAATTTTACTTCCTTCGTCCGTTTTCTGAAAAACGGGCTGATCGACGGAAAGACTGCCATCGGGGTGGGGGTTGTAACCTTTTTCTGCTCCGCCTGTGGGGCCCAGCTTGTCCTGCACCTGCCGGATCGGCCGCTGAAAATCATGATCCTGGCATCCATGCCTGCAGTGGCACTGCTCATTTTTATGAGCAGAAAATACCCCCAGGTCAACCGCACAGAGGAGATAAAAGGCTGGAAAAGAATTCGCGCCTGCCTGCTCACGGGGGTGATCATGGGCTTTTACGACGGTGTTCTCGGGCCGGGATCCGGAACAGTGGTGATTCTGCTGTTCACAAAGCTGCTGAAATACGATTTAAAGACAGCCTCAGGAAATGCAAAGGCTGCGCTTCTGGCCTCCACCGTGGCAGCCTCGGCCTCCTACATCCTAGCCGGAAAGGTAGTCTGGACGGTGGCAGTTCCCGTGTCTGTGTTCGGAATCCTGGGAGGATACGTGGGAGCGGGAATGGCAATCAAAAAGGGGGCTCAGTTTATCCGCCCCATGATGCTTCTGATCGCGGCGCTGCTGATTGTCAAGATGGCAGCAGATATGGTGCACGGCGGAGTGTAGGAAAGCTCCGGCGCTAAACGGCCTGCAGCAGCAGTCTGCGGCTGAAAATGGCAGGGAGATATCAGACTGGCGGGAAAAGCTGGAAAGAAGAGAGAAACGAGAAGCAAAGTTTTTATAAAAAGATCAAAAATGCTTATCCGCAGAAAATTTGAGGAGAAGAAAAGGGGAAATTCTGTCATACTGTATGCGAGCGCTCGAAATATAAAAATGGAGGAAGATACAGTATGATGAGAAAACAGATGGAAGAGATCCTGATTAATCTGCTGTCCTGCGGAATTTTCGAGGTAATTAAAAATTTTATAATGAAACTGTAGCAGAGGAAACAAGCCGCGGGGAGAGGGGAAGCAGTTATTCAGCCAGCCATTCTGCTAAGGACTGGCCGGCCTGAGGAACAGTTCTCTGCGGTATGGGAGCAGGGAGTCAAACCCGCGATGCATGGCTCCTGTATCGTGGTCTCTGTTTAATACAATGCTTTTTATGGGGGACCGGGCAGGCTCTGACTTTCAAGGTGACGTAAAACAATAAGGTTTTGCTTTTCATCCGAGGGATATATTATTCAGCTGGATTTCTTCAATCAAACGACATTCCTACTTTACATCATATAGGTCTCTGCCCGGCAGTACTTTGATCATGCAGGTTGAATCAAGAGGAGGCTTCCCCCTCCCTCTACTTCCCCCTCAACTCCTCCTCAAAACTTCTCCTGACATCCCGTCTGAATGTCTCGTCATTGAAAACCCTGAGAATGAGAGCCGTCATGGCTGCTGCCCCCTTCGCCATAGCCTTGTGAGCCGCAGGCGTCTGTGTTGCAGCGCAGAATTCTGTAGTATGCAGGGCGCAGTTTTCATCGGTGATAGCCAGCTGAGGCTGGATGGTGGGGCAGCGGTAGCTTACATTTCCCACATCGGATGAGCCTGTGGCCGGTCCTACCGGCTCCACCTTGAATCCAAGCTCTGAGAGCAGCTCCGATATTTCATTTTCCAGTGGGGTATTTCTTACCACATCAGCATAATCAGGATATGGGAAGTCTAATTTCACTTCACAGTCAAGAGCGATGGCCGCGCCTCTGGCGCATTTGCGGATGATATCGTCCACGTCCTCCAGACGCCTCATAGAGGAGGTCCGAAATTCCATTTTAACCTTCGCATAGTCCGGAATGACATTCGGGACAAGGCCGCCGTCAAGAATTACTGCATTTACACGTATATCGGGGGTAAAGCACTCCCGCCTAGCATCCACGAGGTCGAGAAATTTTCGGGCTGCCGCAAGAGCGCTTCTTCCCTGCCAGGGGCAGGCTGCCGCATGGGCGGTCTGTCCGAAAAATTCGATGATGCAGCCGCGAAGGCTCATGGAGTCTGTGTTGGGCATGCAGACTCCTCCCGGGCCGCTGTGCATCATGACGGCTAAATCCATCTCATCGAAGATGCCGTCGGAAGCCATGGTGATCTTTGCACCGCTTGCCTCTTCGGCGGGGGTCCCCACTACATAAACCTTTCCCCTGAACTGCTCCATCAGCTCCATCAGCGTAAGGCCTGTCAGAATAGACAGAGAGCCGTGGAGGTTGTGCCCGCAGCCATGTCCGATGCCGGGAAGTGCGTCATACTCGGTTAAAATCGCCACAGAGGGGCCGTCCCCGTTGTCCAGAACGCCGCAGAAGGCCGTATCATATCCGGCGAAAGGGTATGTAACCTGAAAGCCCGCTTGTTTGAGAAGGTCAGCCATCGCACGGCTGGAATTGAACTCCTCGTACGCCACCTCCGGGTTGGCGGCCAGATGATCGCTGAGGGCAGCCGCTTCTTTCTCATGTTTTTTCACTGCTTCCTGTATGTAAGATAAAGATTCATGTTTCATAGAATTTCCATCCTTTCTGAGCCGTATTCCATTTTCCGCGCAGATGCCGGACGCACCTCCAGCAAGAAACCAGCTCAATTTTAAATGATAAAAGATTAATAATTTACTATATCAAATCAAACAGTACAAAAAAATTATCACAATGGGAAAATTACCAGTGCAGTGTATCATCTCGATTACCGTCTCTCTGGGACCGTTCGCCCAATACACGCTCATGCCGGCATGGCATGTGCTTTTTCCGCTGGTATACCATATCCTCCGGATATGCTATTCTCTCCGGGGGATGCGCACTCGCCGCAGTGGTGTTTTGGCTCCCTTCGGGCGCCGGGTCTCCGGCGGAATTTAGCGCCCGGCTTTCAGCAGTGAATGCTGAAACCGGTATGCGCAGGTATATTGACCGCTCCGCAGTCAATATACCATGAAACAGGATGCCGGGCAAGAAAAAGATGATTTTGTCACAGGCCCTGTGTAACATTTCAGCCTCCGTCTTGCACATTGTCTGAAAAAGCGGTATACTACAATCAGTTAGAGAAACACACCAGGAGGGATTGCAATGATTGAAGCAACGAGCTGCGGCGGTGTGGTTATTTTTCGAGGTAAAATTCTTGTTCTGTATAAAAACTACAAAAACAAGTATGAGGGATGGGTTTTGCCAAAGGGAACTGTAGAGCCGGGGGAGGAGTTTAAGGAAACGGCCCTCAGGGAAGTCAGGGAGGAAACGGGAGTCAGCGCTTCGATCATCAAGTATATCGGGAAAAGCCAGTACACCTTCAACACTCCTCACGATACCGTGGAGAAGGACGTGCACTGGTATCTGATGATGGCGGACAGCTACTACAGTAAACCACAGCGGGAAGAGTATTTTGTGGATTCGGGTTATTACAAATTTTATGAGGCCTATCACCTGCTTAAATTTTCCAATGAAAAGCAGATCCTTGAGAAGGCCTACAATGAGTACCTGGATTTAAAGAAGAGTAATCTCTGGGGATCCAAGAAGTATTTTTAGGCTGACCCAGACGGGCGGAGCGGAAACTTTGTCAGACCGCCGGAGAAAAGAAAGACAGGACTGAGGATAAATAAAGGAAAAACAATCAGGGGCGGATCAGCTGCGGGGAAAGCGGGGGATCCGCCTTTTTTCGTCTCAGGATACCGCAGCCGCCTCAGACAGGGGATACTCTGGCAATGATTGAATTAGGCTGCCGCGAACCCCACTGGCTTTAGTCGGTGGGTTAAAGTAGCCAAAAGTAGTGGTCTGTGTTATACTTTCGTTATGGAACATGGGAATCAAATAACAGACACAGGTATTTGCTGCAGTATCATATTCTTTTCATATGCAAATATAGAAAGAGAGACAAATAGCACAAGGAGATATGTATGGGCAGGGACTGCCCGGATAAACGCCTGTGGAGACAGCAGGCTGCGAGGTCGATAAAACAGGAAGCCCATTGGCTTTAGACAATAGGTAGTTCACAAATTTTCCGTTCTATATTACTATTAATAGTAATAAGACGGCATAAAGCAAAATAAATGAAAAAATCTGGATTTCCGATAAACTCAGATAAAAAAAGCAGCAGGGCTGTCCATACTATAAAGGCGCGGGAAAGAGCCGGGGTTGGCAGGGATAACGGCCGCGCTTAAAGCTATAAAACAGAATGGAGGAACATATATGAATGAACCGATAAACAAGTCCATGAGCCAGTCATTTGCAAAACTGGAGGAACAGCTTGAGAAGGCCATGGCAGTGCAGACTGCCATGATTCTGTTTGAGTGGGACAATGAAACGCTTGCTCCCAGGGAGGCCGCTGAGCGCACTGCCAGGGTGATAGGTTCTCTGTCTGGACAGTACCTGGACATCATCACAGGGGAGACGGTGAAAAAGCTGCTGAAGCAGTGCCGGAAAGAGGAGGAGCTTCTCACACAGACTCAGAGAGCTGTTGTAAAGGAGGTGGAGGAGGAGCTTGAAAAGCTCCAGGGCATTCCGGCCGGCGAGTACAGAAAATTTGCAGAGCTGACAGCCAGGGCAACCGGTATCTGGGCAGATGCCAGAAAGAAGAAGCGCTTTGACCTGTTTGCTCCCGTTTTAAAGGAGATTGTGGACTATCAGAAGCGTTTTGCCTCCTACAGGGCGAAAAAGGGACAGAAGCTCTATGATGTGATGTTAAACAATTACGAGAAAGATTTCGGAATGAAGGAGCTGGATGAATTTTTCGCTGTGGTGAAGGAGGGAGTTGTGCCGCTTTTAAAAGAGTCCGCAAAGCGCTCGGAAACGATTGACGACAGCTTTCTTACAGGCCCCTACACAGAGGAGCAGCAGGAGAGAGCGGCACGCTTTCTGGCAGAATATGTGGGCTTTGACTTTGGCCGCGGAGTGATGGCAGTCAGCGCCCATCCGTTTACCACAAATCTCCACAATCATGATGTGAGGATTACCACCCACTATAACGATCGGATCGATTCTTCCATTTTCTCTGTGATTCATGAGTCGGGCCATGCAATCTATGAGCTGGGAATCCGCGACGACCTGACACAGACGCCTGTCGGCCAGGGGGCTTCCATGGGAATGCATGAGTCCCAGTCCCGCTTTTTTGAGAACATTATCGGGAGAAACAGAAATTTCTGGGAGCCGATCTATGGGAAAATTCAGGAGATTTTTGGGGAGCCCCTCGCCTCTGTGAGCCTTCATGCATTCCTTGCGGCTGTGAACCGCACAGTTCCGGGTCTGATCCGCACAGAAGCCGATGAGCTTTCCTACTGTCTCCATGTGATGGTGCGCTATGAGATAGAGAAACTGATGATAGAGGAAGATGCAGACATCGACAGTCTTCCCGAGCTGTGGAACCAGAAGTATGAGGAATACCTGGGCGTGCGCCCTGAGGATGACGGAGAAGGGATTCTTCAGGACATTCACTGGTCACAGGGTTCCTTCGGCTATTTCCCGTCCTATGCCCTGGGCAATGCCTTTGGCGCTCAGTTCTATCACCATATGAAAAAGGTTATGGATTTCGACGGCCTGCTGAGAGAGGGAAATATCGGCGTAATCCGTGAGTACCTGCGCGGCAGTATCCACCAGTACGGAAAGCTGAAAACCAGCCGCCAGATTTTAAAGGATGTGACCGGGGAGGACTTTAACCCTGATTACTATATTGAATATCTGAGGGAACGGTACCAGTAAAAAATTGCCGGCTCTGAGAGCATTTTCAGAACCGGCAGGAGAAAGACTATGGACGCCGGCAGAAGCGGTATCGGCCAAGGGCTGTCAGATGGCAGTTGATCTCTGCCCCCAGGAACAGGATGCAGATACAGAAATACAGCCAGAGCATCAGGACGGCAAGGCTGGCGAGGCTTCCGTACATGGTGGAAAAGCTGGAAAAATATTTAAAATAGAGGGAGGAGGCATAGGAAAACAGGATCCAGCAGAGGGTGGAAAACACGGCTCCCGGAAGCTGGCATCTGAGCCTCTGCCTCTCGTAAGGAAGAAAGGTGTACAGCCCCATAAAAAAGACTACCAGGATTACCAGCGCCAGCATGGAACGCAGGCTGATCAGGTAAGGAGACAGTCCCTGAAGAAAGGGCAGAATCTTGAATATAAGATTCTGGATAACTGTACCGAATACCAGCAGGACCAGGGACAGAATGCAGACCGCCATAAACACAATGGTGTAGCCTGAGTTGATGATCCGGCTGATGACGTAGCCTCTCCTTCTGGGAGAGCCGGCAATCCTGTTAAGTCCCTTCTCAATTCCCAGCATCCCCCTGGAGGCGGACCACAGGGTTGTGATGGAGGAGACGGAGAGGAGGGCTGCCGAGGATTTGGAGTAAATCTCATCCACAATGGTATAGACCAGGGGCTGTACCTCTATGGGCAGCAGCCGTGACAGCAGATACAGAAAGTCAGACTGCTGCACAGCCGGAACGAACTGAAGCACAGTCAGCAGCAGGATAATAAACGGGACGGATGACAGGACAATAAAAAAGGACGCCTGCGCAGCGTATACGGTAATCTCATCCTTCACAAACTTGTCATAAATCTGTTTGCAGTGTACCAGAAAATAAATCATAAACACTCCCCGCGAAAATTCTTTGGCTGCGAAAAAACAGAGAGACCTGCGCGGCAGAGCGCAGCTTCTTTGCCTCAGGCACAGCCGGGAGAATCCGCTAAATATTGTAACATAATATTACCATGAGGTCGGAAAAATAACAACTCAAATGCAGACGGCCCCAAGGTTAACAGACAGCAGGAATGCCGGACTCTGCAGGGAGAAGGGCAGACTGCTGGCACAGAGGAACGAGATGAAAAAACTACTTAAGTATTTAAAGCAATATAAAAAGGAAGCTGTGCTGGCCCCGCTATTTAAAATGCTGGAGGCCAGCTTCGAGCTGTTTGTGCCCCTTGTCATGGCAAAGATCATAGACACGGGAATCAGGGAGCAGGATCTGGCCTATATTCTGAAGATGGGCGCCGTGCTGGTGCTCCTGGGCGTGATCGGGCTGGCCTGTTCCCTGACTGCACAGTATTTCGCGGCCAAGGCTGCAGCCGGCTTCGGAACAGGGGTGAGAAGCGATCTCTTCCGCCATATCAATCAGCTCTCCTACACAGAGCTGGATACCCAGGGGACAGCCACGCTGATCACCAGGATGACCAGTGACATCAATCAGGTTCAGTCAGGCGTCAACCTGACGCTGCGCCTGTTTCTGCGATCACCGTTTATTGTGTTTGGCGCGATGATTATGGCCTTCACCATTGACTTTAAGTCTGCCCTTGTCTTTGTGGTGACCATTCCTCTGCTCTCTCTGGTGGTCTTTGGAATTATGCTGATCAGTATGCCCCTCTACCGGAAGGTGCAGCATCAGCTGGACCGGGTTATGCAGATTACAAGGGAGAACCTGACCGGCGTGAGAGTGATACGGGCCTTTAACAGAGAGCAGGATGAGATGCGGGAATTTAAGGAAGAGGGGGATCAGCTGATCCGCTTCCAGATCTTTGTGGGGAGAATTTCCGCGCTTTTGAATCCCGTCACTTATGTAATTATTAACCTTGCCATAGTAGTTCTGATTTATACAGGTGCAGGGCAGGCAGACAAGGGAGAAATTCCCCAGGGAGAGGTGGTTGCCCTGGTAAACTATATGTCCCAGATCCTTGTGGAGCTTATCAAGCTGGCGAATCTGATTATTTCAATGACAAAAGCCTTTGCCTGCGCCGGACGCATCAGCAGTGTGTTTGAGCTTCACAGCAGTATCCCTGATACGGCCGGGGGAAAACGAAAACCGGGCAGTGAGCCGGTCGTATCCTTTAAAAATGTGAGCTTTTCCTACAAGGGAGCGAAGGCAGCCTCTCTCACGGATATCAGTTTTGACGCTGCATTTGGAGAAACTATCGGCGTGATCGGAGGCACAGGAGCCGGAAAATCTACTCTTGTAAACCTGATCCCCAGGTTTTATGACGCTGCAAAGGGACAGGTGATGGTGGCAGGAGAGGATGTGAGGTCTTATTCTCTCCGGGAGCTGAGAGACAGAATCGGCGTAGTTCCTCAGAAGGCGGTGCTCTTTAAGGGCACGATCCGGGACAATATGCACTGGGGCAAAGAGGGCGCCTCAGATGAAGAGATTTGGGAGGCCCTTAAAACGGCCCAGGCCCTCGATGTGGTCATGGGCAGGGAGGGCGGCCTTGACGCCATGGTGCTGCAGGGAGGAAAGAATTTCTCAGGAGGCCAGCGCCAGAGGCTGACCATTGCCAGAGCTCTGGTAAAAAAGCCGGAGATCCTGATCCTGGACGACAGTGCTTCAGCTCTCGATTTTGCCACGGACGCAAGGCTCAGAAAGGCTCTGAGAGAGCAGACGCAGAAGATGACGGTGTTTATTGTTTCCCAGAGGGCGTCTGCCATCCGCCATGCAGATCAGATTCTGGTGCTGGATGACGGAAGGCTGGCGGGAAAAGGAACTCACGAGGAGCTGTTTGAGAGATGCAGCGTTTACCGTGAAATCTGTCTGTCCCAGCTCTCGAGAGAGGAGGCCCGCTGATGACGGAAAAAGATATGGCAAAACAGCATGCTACAGAAAACCATGCGGCAGCGAGGCAGCCGGCAGAGCAGCCATCCGGAAAGCAGATGCCGGAAAGGCAGACAGTGAAAGCGGAGGCGGCAGAGGAGAAAGCGATGGAAAAGGAAACAGGAAAAAAGAAGAGGGAAGCGGAGGGAAACTATAAAAGGGACACGGTAAAGAGAGTGCTGTCCTACATCGGCGCATACCGCCTGCTGGTGCTCTTTTCCCTGGTTCTGGCAGCAGTGACAGTGGCTCTGACTCTTTACATCCCCATCCTCATCGGCGATGCGGTGGATCTGATTGTGGGAAAGGGACAGGTGGATTTTCCGGGACTGTTTCGGATTTTCCGGGTAATGGTTGTGGTGATTGCGTCTACCTCTGCGGCCCAGTGGCTGATGAATGCCATCAACAACCACATCACCTACCGGGTGGCCATGGACATCAGGACGAGGGCTTTCAACCATCTGGAATCCCTTCCCCTGCGCTATATCGACAGCCATCAGTACGGGGATATTCTGAGCCGGATTATTACGGATGTGGATCAGTTCTCAGACGGCCTGCTGATGGGCTTTACCCAGCTTTTTTCAGGGGTGCTCACGATTCTGGGGACGCTGGCTTTCATGTTCTACATCAATCCGGTGATTGCACTGGTGGTTGTCCTGGTAACGCCCTTATCTCTGTTTGTGGCCAGCTATATTGCGAAAAAGACCTTCCACATGTTTAAGGATCAGTCAGAGGCCAGAGGTGAGATGACGTCCCTGATTAATGAGATTGTGGAAAATGAGAAGGTGGTTCAGGCTTTTTCCTACGAGGCCAGGGCGCAGGAGAGATTTGATCGGATCAACAAAAGGCTGGAGGCGTGCAGCCTGAAGGCTACCTTCTTTTCCTCCATCACCAACCCGGCTACCCGTTTTGTCAACGGCCTTGTCTATGCAAGCGTGGGAATCACGGGGGCGGCAGCTGCCATGTATGGGTACCTGAGCGTGGGCCAGCTCACCTCCTTTCTGAACTATGCCAACCAGTATACAAAGCCGTTTAACGAGATTTCCGGCGTGGCCACAGAGCTTCAGAATGCGCTGGCGTCTGCGGCCCGGGTTTTTGACCTGATGGATGAAAGACCTCAGACACCGGAGCCGGAAGAGGCAAAGGAGCTGGCACACGCAGAGGGGCGGGTGGAGCTTTCCGATGTTTCCTTCTCATACAATCAGGAGGTGAAGCTGATTGAAGAGCTGAATCTATCGGTGGAGCCTGGCAGCAGGATCGCTATTGTAGGGCCCACAGGCTGCGGAAAGAGCACTGTAATTAATCTTCTGATGCGCTTTTACGATGTGGACGGAGGGAGCATTCAGGTGGACGGCTGCGACATAAGAGGCCTGACCAGAAAAAGCCTTCGCGCGTCCTATGGAATGGTGCTCCAGGAAACATGGCTGAAATCAGCCACTATCCGGGAAAATATCGCCTACGGGCGTCCCGATGCATCTATGGAGGAGATTGTGGAGGCGGCGAAAAAAGCCCACGCTCACAGCTTTATTGAAAAGATGAAGGATGGCTATGACACAGTTATCTCAGAGGATGGAGGAAACCTGTCCCAGGGCCAGAAGCAGCTTCTGTGTATTGCCCGCGTGATGCTCTGCCGCCCGCCTATGCTCATACTGGACGAGGCCACCTCCTCCATCGATACGAGAACGGAGCTGATGGTACAGGAGGCCTTTGAGCGGATGATGGAAGGACGCACCAGCTTTATTGTAGCCCACCGCCTCTCCACCATCCGGACTGCCGATCGGATCCTTGTGATGAAAGACGGCAGGGTGATCGAACAGGGGCGGCATGAGGAACTGCTGGAAAAGAAAGGCTTCTACTGGGAGCTTTACAACAGCCAGTTTGCAGCGTCATAAGACAGCGCAGCTTTTCAAAAACCGGGCCGCCTGCAAGTCTGACGAGAGCCGGCTTGCATTGAAGGGCTGAAAAAGGAGGAGAAAATGGACTATATCCTTGTAAGCGCCTGCCTGCTGGGAGAAAACTGTAAGTACAGTGGCGGGTCCAACCGGAATGAAACCATTTTAAAATGGAGGGAAAGGCTTCTGAGAGAAGAACGGGCAGTTTTCGTTCCCGTCTGCCCGGAGGTGATGGGAGGCCTTCCCACACCCCGGACTCCGGCAGAGATCTGCGGCAGTCAAGTTTTGACAAAAGACGGCCGGGACGTTACGGAGGAATATGTAAGAGGGGCCGGGGAGGCTCTGAGGCTTTTCGAGAAATATGGCTGCTGTCTGGCCATTCTTAAGGAGAGAAGCCCTTCCTGCGGAAGCGGTGAGATCTACGATGGAAGTTTTTCTGGAAGCGTGACAGCTGCAGACGGTATTGCAGCCGGCCTCTTGAAGAAGAGGGGTGCGCGCGTGTACGGGGAATCTCAGGCAGAGGAAATTCTGGAATTGCTGTTTGGAAAAACAGAAGAGGGCAGAAAAAGCCGTGTATAACAGCGCATATATAGGCTGAAAAAAGAGCGACAGTCAATCATCACTGCCGCTCTTTTTTCGTTCCTCCAGACTTTTTTTCATCTCCATCTTCTTTTTCATTTCTGCTTTCAGTTTAAAATACTTTCTGCACATAAATTCCATCCCTGCAGCAGAGCCCACTGCCAGACCGGAAATCACAGCTGCCAGGCAGGCAGCCATTGCACAGAAGGCCGCATATCCTTTTTCTCTGGGAAGCACAGGTTCACAGAACGCAAGGCGATATATCACTGTGAATAGCACAAAAAAACAGACGATATAGATCAATGCTCCCATTAATTTTTTCACACGATCACCTCCTATAAATCCAATATAACCCAAAAGAAGGTAACATGCAAGCAGTCCATATGTTTTACCAATTTTTTCCAGTTATTTCAGTATCAATGCAGAATGACGTCTTGAAAAGAGCAGGAAAAGTTTCCAGACATAAAAATTTTCAAAGAAATGATTCTCTTTGCAGCTGTTAAGAAGAAAAACAGCGGATACAGCTGGAAGATGACAAATTTGAGAAAAAATAAACATAAAAAATTTATAAAATAGTCTGACTTATTAACAAAAAACGGTTAATATATCGAGTATTTATTTCCAAATTTTGGGAAACCTACCGGTAAACATGTAAAATTTTTTCTTCTTTGACAAAAGGATGATATATCACCCTAGTTGAGCGCGAATATTGTATAAACTAATGCCAGTAAAAAAAGGAGGCTGAATTTATGCAGATTTGTGAAGCAACTGTAAAGAGAATTGAGGAACTTCGTAAACGGGACCGTCTGACGCTTTATGCCCTGGCATATAAGACCGGGATGCCTCCGTCTACACTGAAATGCATCATCAATGGCAGAAGCAAGAATCCGGGTATTGTGAATATTAAAAAAATTGCCGAAGGCTTTAATATGACCATCCGTGAGTTCTATGACAGTGATCTGTTCGACGACCTGGAGCAGGAGGACTAACCCGCTGTACCCTTCCCATTCCATCTGTTTTGGGGTATAATAATTCCCGGACAAAAGAAAGTGTTCTGAAAGGATACAGAGTATGGAAATGAAGGAGAATAAATCAAGAGATCAGTTCCGAACTAGAATGGGGTTTATCGTGGCCTGCGTCGGTTCGGCAGTGGGAATGGGGAATATCTGGATGTTTCCCTATCGGGCAGGAAAATACGGAGGAGCAGCCTTCCTGATTCCGTATTTTATTTTTGTCATTTTGCTGGGATTTTCAGGAGTCATCGGGGAGATGGCTTTTGGCCGCGTGATGAAGACAGGGCCTACGGGAGCGTTTGACAGGGCTATGGCCATGCGAGGAAAGCGGGGAGGACGCCTGATCGGCCTGATTCCGGTACTCGGCTCCCTCGGAATTGCCATCGGCTATTCTGTGGTCGTGGGATGGTTTTTAAAATACTTGTTTGCCGCAGTTTCCGGGAGCCTTGGGCAGGTGGAGGATATGGGCGCCTATTTCAGTGCCCTGTCGGGAAATTTTGGAAGTGTGGGATGGCATCTTCTGGGTCTTGCCCTGACCTTTCTCATCATGCTCTGCGGCGTATCAGGGGGCATAGAAAAGATGAATAAGCTCATGATGCCTCTGTTTTTTGTGTTTTTCCTGATTCTCCTGTTTCGTGTAGCCACGCTTCCGGGGGCAGCTGAGGGCTACCGCTACCTGTTTATACCCCGCTGGGAGCTTTTGGGAAATGTACAGACATGGGTGTACGCGCTGGGGCAGGCCTTCTTCTCCCTGTCGCTGGCAGGCTCCGGGACCATTGTGTACGGAAGCTATCTGAAGGACGATGTGGATGTGGTGAGCTGTGCGAGAAACGTGGCCTTTTTTGATACCTGTGCTGCTCTTTTGGCAGGCATGGTGGTAATTCCGGCCGTGTTTGCCTTTGGGCTGGATGTGGCGGCAGGGCCGCCTCTCATGTTCATCACGCTGCCGGCTGTGTTCAACCAGATGCCGGCGGGGCGGCTGTTCTCGGTGATCTTCTTTGTGGCTGTGCTGTTTGCCGCAGTCACCTCCCTGATGAACCTCTTTGAAACGCCTATAGAGGCTCTTCAGGACCAGCTCGGGCTCTCCAGAAAGGCGGCCGTGGCCGTGGTGGCGTTCTGCGCGGCGGCCGTTGGGATTTTTATTGAGAGCGCAGATGCGGTCAGTGTGTGGATGGACGCCGTCTCCATTTATGTGATTCCTCTGGGGGCGCTGCTTGCCGCCATTATGTTCTTCTGGCAATGCCCCAAGGGGTTTGCCAGGGAACAGGTGCAGAAAGGCAGAGAAAAAAAGCTGGGAGTGTGGTTTGAACCTGTGACCAGATACCTGTTTGTGGGACTGACCTTTGGCGTATATGTCCTGGGAATCCTGTTTGGAGGAATCGGATGACGGGAGGATGAAGTGTTTGCAGATGTGAAGGCATAAGAAACCGCAGCCTGTATGGAAAAAGTGCTTGAAAACACAGGCCAGTTAGTGTATAATAATCCACATCTTACAAGGGAGTGAGTTACAGCACTCCCTTTTTGCATTTTTGCGGAAAATTTGCCGCGCCATGCTATTTTGTTTGTTTTAGGAGAGGAGATACATATGAGCATTCGAATTGGAATTCTTGGCTATGGAAATCTGGGACGGGGAGTGGAGTGCGCAGTGAAGCAGAACCCTGATATGGAGCTTAGAGCTGTCATCACACGCCGTCCTCCGGAGAGCGTGAAGGTGCTGACAGAGGGAGTAAAGGTCTGCCATGTGGATGAGGCAGAGAAATTAAAGGATGAGATCGATGTCCTGATCCTCTGCGGCGGAAGCGCTACGGATCTGCCGGTTCAGACTCCGGAATTTGCCAGATGGTTCAACGTGGTAGACAGCTTTGACACACACGCCAATATTCCGCAGCATTTCGATGCAGTGGACAGGGCTGCCTCTGAGAGCGGTCATGTGGGAATTATCTCAGTGGGCTGGGATCCGGGAATGTTCTCATTAAACCGGCTGTATGCCACAGCCATTCTTCCCCAGGGAAGCAACTATACCTTCTGGGGAAGGGGAGTCAGCCAGGGCCATTCAGACGCTGTCAGAAGAATTGAGGGAGTGAAGGATGCCAGACAGTATACAATTCCTGTGGACAGCGCTCTTGAGGCAGTGCGCGCAGGAAAAAATCCTGAGCTTACTACCAGAGAAAAGCACACCAGAGAGTGCTTCGTCGTAGCTGAGGAGGGCGCTGATCTGGCCAGAATCGAGCACGAGATCAAGACGATGAAGAACTATTTTGACGAGTATGACACGACGGTGCACTTTATTACGGAGGAGGAGCTTCTGCGCGACCACAAGGGCCTTCCTCACGGAGGCTTTGTGCTCAGAAGCGGAAAGACAGGATGGAATGAGGAAAACAGCCATGTGATTGAGTACAGCTTAAAGCTGGATTCTAATCCGGAATTCACCTCCTCCGTGATCGTAGCTTATGCGAGAGCTGCATACAGGCTGAGCAGGGAGGGCCAGAAGGGCTGCAGGACAGTCTTTGACATTGCGCCTGCATACCTCTCCCCGGAGAGCGCAGCTGATCTGAGAAAGAAATATCTGTAGCTGCAAAAACAGAATGCCAAAGCAGCCTCTATAACAGCGCCGGACACCGGATGGCTGCCGACCGCCTGCAGGGAGGAAGCTATCCGGTGTCCGGCGCTTGGGCTGTACAGCAGGAATTTCCGGGGAAGCTGGGAGAAAAGAGAGCGCATCTTCTGCCAATATGTCCGGGGACTGGGACAGGGCGGAAAGATTTTGCTGAGAGCGAACAAGGGAGGAAAAGAAAATGTCCATTAACCGGGTGAGAGAATTTATGAGAGAGAGGGGCATGGAGGACAGGGTTCTGGAATTTGACGTATCCAGCGCTACTGTGGAGCTGGCGGCACAGGCGGTAGGCTGCGAGCCGGCCAGAATTGCAAAGACCATGTCTTTCCTGACAGGAGACGGGCCTGTTCTGGTGGTGACGGCGGGAGATATGAAGATTGACAATCCAAAGTTTAAGGCTCAGTTTCACACCAAGGCCAAAATGATTCCGCCTGAGCAGGTGGAGGAGCTTATCGGCCATGGGGTCGGCGGTGTCTGTCCCTTCGCCGTGACGAACGGAACATCGGTCTATCTGGACGAGTCTTTAAAGCGGTTTGACACTGTCTATCCGGCAGCCGGGAGTGCAAACAGTGCAGTCAGGCTGTCTCAGGAGGAGCTTGTGAGCCTGTCCGGGAGCCGGGGATGGGTGGATGTGTGCAAATCTGCTGTAATAAAATTGTAATAATTTGCAGGCGTGAGCCGATTGCATTGAGAGGGAAAATAAGGTAGAATGGCTGCAGAGCAGGCATTTGGCGAGCGGTCCCATCGTGACGTCAGTGGAGATGGCAGAATCATTACAGTTTGACTTTCTGAACTCCAGGGCAGAATTAAGTGCGCTTTCAGGGCCGTAAAAAGGCGGCACAGACAGAGCATAAGGCAGAGAGGCGGCGGGGTTGACCGGCACAGGATGATTGAAATTTTGCCTGGCGGCAAGGAGAAGAGACCATGAGATTTAAAAAATACAGAAATTGCAGAATGAGGGCGGCGGGACTCGCCATGGCGCTCTGTCTGATGACTTCAGGCGTTTCGCTGGGGGCGGTGACCATTCCGCCGGACGGCTCAGGCTCTGTGCAGGCGCAGACAGGCGGCAGTCCCTCCAGGCTTCCGGCTCTGACCGCGGAGTTTTCTACAGAGGAGGGGAGCAATGAGTATCTGAACGGCCAGGGAACGGCCCAGAATACTCAGGAAGCGGGGCAGACAGCAGTTCCCCAGATAAAATCAGACGCAGCAGTTCTCTACGATGCCACCCATGACAGGGTTCTGTATGAAAAAAATGCAGATGCCCAGCATTATCCGGCCAGCATCACCAAGCTGATGACGGCCCTTCTGGTTCTGGAGCACTGCAGTCTGAGCGATACGGTAACCTTTTCCCAGAGCGCTGTCACCAACCTGGAGTCCGGGGCCGTGACCCTCGGCGTCAAGGCGGGAGATCAGTTTACCGTTGAGCAGTGCCTCTACGGCCTCCTTCTGAAATCGGCCAATGAGATTGCCAACGGGCTGGCGGAGCATGTGTCCGGAAGTGTGAGCTCTTTTGCAGACCTGATGAACCAGAAAGCCGCGTCCCTGGGCTGCACGGGGACGCATTTTGTCAATCCCAACGGACTCAATGATCCCAACCACTACACAACTGCCAGGGATATGGCTCTGATCGCAGAGGCGGCCTTTGAAAATCCCACCCTCTGCAGGATTGCATCTACCGTGAACTATGATTTCCCTGCCACTGCAAGCGTCCCCTCTGTGAGAAAGCTCACCATGGGACACAAGATGGTAAACCCCAACAATAAGGAGTATTACTATGAGGGAATTGTGGGAGGAAAGACGGGCTATACCTCTCTTGCGGGAAACACGCTGGTGACCTGCGTTGAGAGAAACGGCACCAGACTCATTGCCGTTATCTTAAAGAGCAGGCAGACCCATTACGCAGATACAAAAGCTCTCCTTGACTATGGCTTTTCCCTCTCACAGGCCGGAGAAACCGGAACTTCTGGAATACAGACCGGGGGAACGTCAGGCCCCGGAGGTTCAGGAAGCACCTCAGGCCCTGCTGGTACATCGGGACACTGCCGCTGGGTACAGGACGCTTCCGGATGGCGCTTTGTGAAGACGGACGGCTCCTATGCCGCCGGTGAGTGCCTGAAAATCAACGGGGAAATCTACTGCTTTAAGCAGGATACCTATATGGTCAGCAGCGGCTGGTATCAGATTGACGGAATCTGGTACTACTTTCGGCCAAGCGGCGGGCTGGCCACAAGCCGCTGGGTGGAAACAAACGGAATGTGGTACTACGTGGACGAAAATGGTGCCCTGTTTACCGGAGGGACGACGCCGGACGGCTACCGGGTGGATGAGAACGGAGTCTGGATCCGCTAGAAAGACAGAGAGGGACGGCCGGACAGCCGGGTAGATAAAAAAGTGTCAGCCCCTGCTTGACAATTTTTTCTAAAACAACTATATTATTACCTATAGCCTGTCACAGGCCCTCTGAAAGAGGGCAGGAGTGCGGGATATAGGAAAAAGGCTGAGAAAAAGAGGAGTAGGCAGAGAGATGCCCCGCCAGAGAGAACGGTTCACCGGCTGAAAGACTGTTCCGGGAAGCGGCTGCTGAAGGTAGCTTTTGAGCCGGAACCTTGAACGGTTTTCTGCAGAATGCGGAAGACAGAGGAGTAGAGGTTCACGGGAATTCCGCCGTTACCGGAAAAGGAGATTGCTGCAGGATAACTGCGGCAGAACAAAGGTGGTACCGCGATGATTCGCCCTTTGCATGGAGACATGCAGAGGGCTTTTTCTTTGCAGGAGTTTTTAAGCGGGCTCTGCAGAGGAAAAACTCAGGAGCTGTACACTGACTGCTCTTTTTAATTTAGGAAGTCCGGGGAGGTGATAAAATGCCGTTTCATTCAGGGAAGGGCGCAGGCAGGAGGACACAGGCGGTGAGCTGCGAAACCTGCAGCAATTACGTTTATGATGAGGATTACGGCTATTATGTCTGCGAGGCGGATCTGGATGAGGACGAGATGGCAGCCTTCCTGGGCAGCCGGAAATTCGAGTGTCCTTACTATCATATGAATGACGAATACCTGATTGTCAGAAAACAGATGTAACAGGTATGCAGGGCGGCCGGCGCCGGAGAGGCGGGCAAGGCCGCACAGGCAGCAGGCAGAGGCTGCAAAATAAGAAAACAAGGAGAATACAATGAAAGAACTGGAAAAGAACTACAACCCGGCGGACATTGAGGATCGCCTGTACCAGAAGTGGCTGGACAGCAAATATTTCCACGCAGATGCAGAGCGCGGAAAGAGGGAGGGAAAGAAGCCCTTCACCATCGTAATGCCGCCGCCAAACATCACAGGACAGCTCCATATGGGACACGCCCTGGACAACACCATGCAGGATATTTTAATCCGTTATAAGAGGATGCAGGGATACGAGGCCCTCTGGCAGCCGGGAACCGACCATGCGGCCATTGCCACAGAGGTAAAAGTAATCGACAAGCTGAAGAGCGAGGGGATTGACAAGCATGATCTGGGCCGCGAGGGATTCCTCGAAAAGGCCTGGGAGTGGAAGGAGGAGTATGGAAACCGCATCGTAAAGCAGCTCCACAAGTTAGGCTCCTCCGCAGACTGGGACAGAGAGCGGTTTACCATGGACGAGGGCTGCTCCGACGCAGTTCTGGAGGTATTCACAAAGCTCTATGAAAAGGGATATATTTACAAGGGCTCCCGCATTATCAACTGGTGTCCGGTATGTCAGACCTCAATCTCCGACGCAGAGGTGGAGCATGAGGAGCAGGACGGCTTCTTCTGGCATATCAACTACCCGATTGTGGGGGAGGAAGGCCGCTTTGTGGAGATTGCCACCACTCGTCCGGAGACCCTGCTTGGAGATACGGCCGTTGCCGTAAACCCGGAGGACGAGCGCTACAAAGATCTGATCGGAAAGATGCTGAAGCTCCCGCTGACAGACAGGGAGATTCCTGTAATTGCCGATGAATATGTAGACAAGGAATTCGGAACCGGCTGCGTGAAGATCACCCCGGCCCACGACCCCAACGACTTCGAGGTTGGAAAGCGCCACAACCTGCCGGAGATCTGCATTATGAACGACGATGCCACCATCAATGTGCCCGGAAAATATTTCGGCATGGATCGCTATGAGGCCAGAAAGGCCATGGTGGAGGATTTAAAAGAACAGGGACTGCTGGTGAAGACCGTTCCCCATTCCCACAACGTAGGCACCCACGACCGCTGCAAGACAACGGTGGAGCCTATGGTAAAGCCCCAGTGGTTTGTGAAGATGGACGAGATGGCAAAGCCGGCTGTGGAGGCGCTGAAATCCGGCAGACTGAAATTCGTTCCGGAGAGCTTCGGAAAGACGTATCTCCACTGGCTGGAGGGAATCCGCGACTGGTGTATCTCCAGACAGCTCTGGTGGGGACACAGGATTCCTGCATACTACTGTGACGAGTGCGGTGAGATGACGGTAGCCAAAAAGATGCCGGAGAAGTGTCCGAAATGCGGCTGCACCCATCTGACCCAGGACGAGGATACGCTGGACACCTGGTTCTCCTCCGCCCTCTGGCCGTTCTCCACACTGGGCTGGCCTGAGTCCACGCCGGAGTACGAGTACTTCTACCCGACGGATGTGCTGGTGACAGGCTATGATATTATTTTCTTCTGGGTTATCCGTATGGTATTCTCAGGCCTTGAGCAGACAGGAAAGGAGCCGTTCCACACCGTTCTGATCCACGGCCTTGTAAGAGACTCCCAGGGCCGCAAGATGAGCAAGTCCTTAGGAAACGGAATCGATCCGCTGGAGGTCATTGACAAGTACGGTGCAGACGCCCTCAGGATGACCCTGATGACAGGAAATGCTCCGGGAAATGACATGCGCTTCTACTGGGAGAGAGTGGAGGCCAGCAGGAACTTCGCAAACAAGGTATGGAATGCCTCCCGCTTTATTATGATGAACATTGAGAAGGCGCCGAAAGCTCTGGCATCCCTGTCTGAGCTGACCATGGCAGACCGCTGGATTCTCTCCAAGGTAAACACCCTGGCAAAGGATGTTACCGAAAATATGGACAAATATGAGCTGGGAATTGCCCTCCAGAAGGTTTACGACTTTATCTGGGAGGAGTTCTGCGACTGGTATATTGAGATGGTGAAGCCCCGCCTTTACAGTGACGAGGACACCACGAAGGCAGCGGCCATCTGGACCTTAAAGACGGTTCTCATCCAGTCCTTAAAGCTTCTGCACCCCTATATGCCGTTTATTACAGAGGAGATCTTCTGCAATCTTCAGGACGAGGAGCCTTCCATTATGATTTCCTCCTGGCCGGTATTTAAGGAGGAGTGGAGCTTCGCCGAGGAGGAGCATGCAGTGGAGACCATCAAGGAGGCTGTGCGCGCCATCCGAAATGTCCGCACATCCATGAATGTGCCGCCGAGCAAGAAGGCAAAGGTCTATGTGGTTTCCAACGACGAGGCCCTTCTTGGAATTTTTGAACACAGCAAGGTATTCTTTGCAACCCTGGGATATGCAAGCGAAGTATATCTTCAGAAGGATAAAGAAGGAATTGCAGACGATGCAGTTTCAGCAGTCATCCCCAACGCTGCGATTTATATGCCCTTTGCGGAGCTGGTAGACATTGAAAAGGAGATCGAGAGGCTCACAAAGGAGGAAGAGAGACTTACGAAGGAGCTTGCCCGTGTAAACGGAATGCTGAACAATGAAAAATTTGTCAGCCGCGCGCCTGAGGCAAAGATAGCCGAGGAGAGAGCGAAGCTCGAGAAGTACACACAGATGATGGAACAGGTGAAGGAGCGTCTTTCCCAGCTTGCAAAGTAGGGAGAGGCATGCCAAAGCCCGGTCAGAAGAGGCAGACAGCCTTCCGGCGGAAGGCTGTCTGCTGCTGTGCAGGGATGAATGAAAAAAAGAACAGGAGGGATGAAAAAACAGGATTGATTTTTGCGGGAAATCCAGTATAATTATATTAGCCAAATTTGGATCATATTTTGAAAATTCAGAAGTCCATTTCTTAAAATCAAAGATTACAGACATGTCAAGCAGATTTGTTCTACAAAATCCGACGCTGCCTGTCGGAAAATGTAGAAGCTATTTTCTTGTGTTCCCATACGTTATCAGGGTATATTTTGCTGGGAATAAAGAAATAGGGAGAATGGTGATGAAAACAGCAAAAAAAGTAGAACATCTTATCAGACGGCTTGGGGCTAACGGATCTTATATAGGATTTCATTTTACCGTAGCTGCGGTGACAAAAAGTATAAAAGACAGAAGGCTGCTGCTCTATATCACGAAGGGCGTTTATCTTGAGGTGGCCCTGGAAAATAATACGACAGTCAAATGTGTGGAAAGAGATATAAGGACTGTGATAGAGGTTATATGGAAATATGGAGACAGAGAACTGCTGAACATAGTTGCAGGCAGAGAGCTGAAGGAAAAACCGAATAACCGGGAATTTATTGATATGCTGGCCCGATTCGTGGAGGAAGAGGAGTCAGAGAGCAAAGACGCAGCAATAACGGAAGCAGATATAAAAGAAGATATAAAAGAGGCAGATATAAAAGAAGATCCATAGGGCTGGCAGAAAAAGGCGAAGCCCGGCTGCAGATGCGGCCCTCACAGGAAGAGGAGCCGGCGCCTATTAGGCGTCAGGCTCCTTTTCAAACATCCGGATCCCTTTCAGGATAATCTGCTCTGTCAGTGAGGCCAGCTCCTCCGGGGATTCTTTGAGCCCGGAATCCAGCCAGTACTGAACGAGCCCGATACAGCCGGTGACAGTGAAGGCATAGTAGGCCTCAAAGGCAGAGCTGCCCTGGCAGACGCCCTCCTCCTTAGCAACTTCCGGACGGAACAGCTCCATCCAGTCCCTCAGACATTTCTCGCGCACAATATCCTTAAGCCGGTTTACAAAATTAATATCGCCATTTTCACCGATGAGAATACTGACCATGCCGCTGTTTTCCTTTACAAGATGAAAAACCTCCGTGAAAACCACGGCCGGATTGGTCAGAAGGTCAGAAGCACGGTACCGCCTTAAAACCTCCTCTAACTCCTCCAGCAGTTCGTTTTCAATCTGTTCCATCAGATCAAAGATATCCTTATAATGGAGGTAAAAGGTTCCCCTGTTAATGTCTGCCTTCTCCGCAATCTCGCGGACTGTGATATCCTGAATCCGCTTTTCCTTCAGAAGTTCGGTGAGACACTCCCGAATCACCTTTCTCGTTTTCCGTATTCTGCGATCAAGATTTTCTTCCTTCATGGCAAACGCTCCTTTTTTATTTTTTGATTCTGCCCGACTCTGCAGTTCCTCCCTGTCCGCTCCGTTAGTCTTGCCTTATCTATCATCCTGGACAGCCGCCTGCCGTCTGCTCTTCGCGTCTGACACCGGCGTACGGCCCGGACGTCTCCTGCGGGATTCTGCATTGCCTTTTATTAGAAAAATCAGGAAATAAAATTTATTAATAGACATAAGAATAAAAAATGTATATTAATAATCTTAGTGTTAAAAACTGACTATTGTCAAAAATTACCGATGTGAGTATAATTTATTATAGCTCATAAATCAACACATGTCAATTAATAGAATAATGTCTGATAACATATACTGTGTTGAAATTACCTCCACCCACTGGAGTGCCAGGGGAGGAGAGACTTTAACAGCACGGCGAAAGTGAGGAGGCGGCCTATGAAAAGGGGCAAAAGGAAGAGAAAAACAGGGGCAGAAACATACAGGAAGTTCAGATGGGGTTCAGTCTGGTTCACTGCGGCAGTGTCGGCTCTGGCGGTCTTAGGTGCCGGCACGGCTCTGGCGGCGGAAGGCTACAGCTGGATATCAGACGCGTCGGGGGTACGGTACGTGAACCAGCAGGGACAGAGTGTTTCTCCCGGGTGGCAGCTGATTGACGGAAAGTGGTACTGGTTTGGCGAGGACGGCCTGATGAAAACAGGGTGGCTGAATACAGAGGGATACTGGTATTATCTGGACCCCTCGGGGGCTATGGCTGTGGGATGGAGAACCATTGACGGCGCCAGCTACTATTTCAGGGAGAGCGGTGCAATGCAGACCGGCCATATGACCCAGGGAGAGACAGTCTATGCCTTTGCAGACAGCGGGAGAGTGGAGAGCGCCAGAAAGACGAAGAATTCAGGCGGCGGAAGCTTTGAGATCGGCTTTTATGACGAGGCCTGCCAGAATCTGGCGTCAAACTTAAATGAGATGAAGCTGGACAGCTTCGACGGCGACGAGGATGAGGACTATTACGAGGATGAAAAACGCAATTACGATAAGGATGCCAGTTACGTTATCAGCGGAAAGCTCACAGAAATCGCAGAGCACCGCCTGGAGGCCGCCAGAGACAAGGGCTATGGAAACGGGAACATTCCCGGTGAGGGTGAGCTATCTGACTATCTGAAGGCGATCGGATACAACAGCGGCCGCCGCTCCATGGAAGTATACATCCGGAATGCAGACGGGGCGGACGAGGCGGAGGAAAAGATCCTCGACCTGCAGGAGGATGCCAAAAAGAGGAAGGACAGACCCGATTACTACAGCGAAATGGGTATTGCCCACAGGGAGGACGGCGGGCGCGATTACTATATGGTCATTTTCATGAGGTAGACGGGGCCTGCTGCTGATACGCGGTTCATTCTGAAACGGATGGAAGACAGCGGCGGGCATAATAGAGACAGCGAACTATGACAAGGCAGGAGATTCTGACTATGATACGGAGATTCATACGAGCAATAAAAATAAAAGGTTTGAAGCCTGCAGGGGAGCTGGAAGGAGAGAGAAAAAAATTCCGCCTTCCTGACTTTATTATTGAAAAGAACCGGATTATTGAAAAGCTGTTTCTGATCGCTGTCCTCATATCAGCGGTGGCAGCTCCCTTTGTGGAGGTAAACTATGACCTGACAGAGTATCTGCCCGACACGGTACAGTCCAAGCAGGGACTGGATCTGATGGAGGAGAAATTTGGTTATCCCGGCACGGCGCGGATCATGATTGACGGGGTTACCCTCTACCAGGCGAAGCAGTACAAGGATCAGCTGGAGGCAGTGGACGGTGTGGACCAGATTCTGTGGCTGGATACGGAGACCGATGTATTTTCAGCGGACAGTTTTATCGACGGAGACGACATTGCCGACTACTACAAGGACGGCTCTGCCGTCATGGACGTGACCTTCGTGGAGGGGGATACGGACAAGAGGACGTCCAGGGCCATCGATGAGATGGAGAAAATCCTGGGGGATAAGGGATACTTCACCGGAATGGCTGTTCAGAACAAGTCCCTGGAGGAGAATGTAACGAGAGAGATGGCCATGATCCTGACACTGGGAGTGATCATGATCTTCGTGATCCTGTGCATAACCACCAATTCCTGGTTTGAGCCTGTGCTCTATCTCACCATCATGGGGGTTGCCATTGTCATCAATAAGGGGACGAATATTTTTCTGGGGGAGGTTTCTTTTCTGACGGACAGCGTGTCGGCAGTTCTGCAGCTGGCTGTTTCCATGGACTATTCCATCTTTCTGATCCATGCCTTCACCAGGGAGAAGAAGAAGGGGCTTTCTCAGACAGAGGCCCTCAGAAATGCCATCGACGAGGCCCTCCGATCCATCTTTGCCAGCAGCCTGACGACGATTGTGGGATTCATTGTGCTGACCTTCATGAAATTCAGCATCGGTTTTGACATGGGAATTGTACTGGCCAAGGGAATTGTCTTAAGCCTTCTGACGGTGGTGCTCTTCATGCCCGCCATGATTCTGAGGACAACGGTTCTCATAGAGAGGACGGCCCACCGTCCGTTCCTGCCGGAATTTGACCGCCTGAGCCGGAGAATTTACAGCATGAGAAAGGGCGTTCTTATCTTTGTGGCCATTGTCACAGTCCCGGCCTACACGGCTCAGGGCATGAACTCCTTCCTCTTTGGAAACGAGGCAGTGGGCAACAGCGAGGGGACGAAGGTCTATGAGGATGAGCAGCTTATCAATGGAAAATTCGGCCGCAGCAATATGATGATTGCCCTGGTTCCAGATTCCTCCCTGGTGACGGAAAAGGCGTTTTCAGACGAGGTGGAAGCACTTCCCTACACCAAGTCCGTGACTTCCATGGCGGGGACTCTGCCGACCGGGGTGCCGGAGGAATTTCTGCCCCGCTCCATGACAGAGCTGCTCCACAAAAACGGGTATTCGAGAATCCTGATCTATGTGAGAACAAAGGGGGAGAGTGAGCTGGCATATCGATGCTCCGACGAGATCCAGGCTATTATGAAGAAGTATTATCCGAAGGACGCCTACCTGGTGGGCACGACGCCGTCCACCCAGGATATTGAAGCTACCATCACAAAGGACTATGACAGAGTCAATGTACTGTCGCTGATCGGCGTGTTTCTGGTGGTAATGTTCAGCTTTAAATCACTGATTATACCGGTGATTATCATGATACCCATTGAGATCGCCATTTTCATTAATATGGCTGTCCCCTATATTGCAGGGGACACCATGATATTCATGGGATATATTATCGTGAGCTGCATCCAGCTGGGGGCGACGGTGGACTACGCGATTCTCACTACCAGCAACTATCTGGACTGCAGGAAGGAGGCCGACAAGAAACAGGCGGCCATAATGGCTTTGAACCGCAGTATTCCGGCTGTCCTCACCTCCGGCTCCATCCTGACGATTGTGGGCTATACGGTACATTTCATTTCCACTGTGGCGGCCATCGGAGATCTGGGCCATCTGATCGGAAGGGGAGCAGTCCTCAGCATGCTTCTGGTGCTGACGCTGATGCCGGCGTTTCTGGTCCTGTTCGATGACATCTTAATGGATAATGAGTTTGACAGACTCCGAAGACTTCTGAGAAGAAGGAAAGGGAGAGAGGCAGAGACAGAAGAAAGCGGCCAGGAAGAAAAATGCAGGAAACAGAGAAGGAGGCCTTTCAGCCATGAAAAATAGATTCACAAGATTCAGAATCCGGCTGCTTTTTAAGGGCAGCTCCCGTGCAGGAAAACGCCTGCTCGCGTCGTGCATGGCGGCCGTCATGCTTGTGACAGCTATACCCTTTTCAGCTTACGGAGCTGCTCCGCGGGTACAGGTGGACGAAACCATGTATGTGAACCTGGACTACTATGGAAAAGAGACGCAGATGAACGTAGTCAAGGGCTGCACCACAAACGGAGTGACGGATTATACAGATTATGGTACATACGAAAAGGTAATCAACATGACGGACGGCGCCCAGCCGGTTCTAAAAGACGGCAGTGTAACGTGGACCTTTCCCGACAGGAATCAGAGGTTCTATTACCAGTGCACCCTGCCGGAGGGGCAGATGGAGCTTCCGTGGAAATTTGACGTATCCTATAAACTGAATGGCCTGGAGACGGAACCGAAAACGCTGAACGGAGCGTCCGGTCTGGTGGAGATTCATGTGAAGGCCACGCCCAACAAGAAGGCTGCGGCCTACTTCAGAAATAACCTGATGCTGATGGTTGCCGTTCCGGCCGACCTGTCGAAATGCTACAGCGTCGACGCTCCCGGCGCCCAGCTTCAGTCTGTGGGAAATTCTTCCGCAGCTGTGTTTCTGGCCCTGCCGGGAGAGGAGGGGGACTACACGGTAAGGCTCGGCACGGACAGCTTTGAGAGCGCGGGAATTGTCATGATGATGGTGCCGGGGACGGCCGATGCCTTTGACCATATCGCCGATCTGAAGGAGGCCAAGGATACATGGCGGGAAAGCGGGGATGAGCTGTATGAGAGCTTCGATGAGCTGTTAGGCGCCTTTGAGGCGATGGAGAGCGGCGTGAAGGAGCTGCAGGGCGGAATGGGCAGTCTGGAGCAGGGACGCAAGGTGCTCTCCGCCAGCCGGAAAGCCCTGGAAGAGGGGTCCGTCCAGGCGCTGAATGATCTGGCATCCCTCACCGAGCAGACTACCAGCCTGATTCCCTATTTGGAAACAGCGCAGAATGCCGTGACGGACATCAATGACAACGTCCGCTCCATTTACAATACAATGGGGGATATGCAGGATGAGCTGGACGATCTCTACGACCGGCTGAAGTCCCTCAGAAATTCCCTGGAAACCGCGTCAGAGCAGATTGGGGCAGGGATCACCCAGGAGGAGCAGAGGCAGATTGCAGGGGAGATAGCCAGAAAATCCGCCCAGATTGAGGAACTTTTGACAATCCTTGCCCAGATGAGTGCCGGGGCAGGCGCCAGCCGGGAAGCTGCCGCTGACGACTGGGAGGAACTTGAGGAGGCCCTTGAGCATGCAGATTCCTTCCGGTATGACAGGGAAAGCGGCGGCCAAAGGGACGATGAAACAGAAGAGGGCAATACAGGCCATAAGGGCGATGTGCCGGGAAAGGCTACGCCGGGAAATGCGGCTTCAAATGAGAGGGAAGTTCAGGCGTTTTCCCTGGAAGAGGATGGGGTTCTCTTTGAGGAGGAAAAGACCGGACCGTCGGGAGAACCCGGGTCCGGAGGCGATAATGACGCGAGCTTTGAGGAGTGGCAGGACGAACTTTCGGAGTACGCAGACGAGGTGGAGGCAGACCTGGAGACACTTCCTGGAACTGCCTACAGCGCCGATGTGGCTGCTCTTTTGCAGAAGATAAAGGAGATTCTGGGAAGTTCAGACGAGACAATCGCGAAGGCCGGGGCCCTGATGCAAAGGATAGGCGGTCTGTGCAGTCTGGTGGGAGAGGCAGGAGAGGATACCGCAAAAACGGTCAATGAGCTGAGAAGCTGCACGGATCAGCTGGTGAACCTTCTGGATGATTCGAGAGTGCTCATCGATACCGTGGACAGCTATGTTCCCTCCATGCTTGACGCCCTGGGAGCCACAGAGGAGTTTCTGAACCGGCTGTCCAGAACCATGGGGAGTACGGAGCGGGTTCTCAGGATTGTCAATGACACACTGACGGCAGCGGGAGATTCTCTGGACAACGGCACAAGGCAGACGCTCTCTGGGATGCAGAGTCTCCTGGGAAACAGCCTGACGGCAATCGAAAATCTGAAAAACGTCAGGTCGGCCAGCCGAAATATGAAGAACACGCTGGACGAACAGCTCGACAAATATGAGGAGGAAAATAATTTTCTCAACATGGATCCGGAGGCGCCTCTGGTATCCTTCACATCCGGAAAGAACCCGTCGCCTCACAGTATCCAGATTGTGCTGAGGACGGACGAGATCGATGAGGAAGCCCTGGGGGATGACACAGCGGATCTGGAGGCTGCTTCCCAGAAGGAGGAGGGTCCCTTGCAGCGGATCTGGAATGTGTTTGTGAAAATTGTGCAGGCTGTGGCAGACATATTTAAAGACAGATAGCAATAGAAGAAAGAAGGAGCTGCTCCCAAAAAGATCAGGGCGCCTGCAGATGGATGCAGGCGCCCTGTCTGCCTTACAGCAGAGAGAAAAGAGGCTGACAGGAATGGGCCAGGGCGAGTAAATATTTGCCGCCGGGGCGGCCCGGCGCAGACAGAAAAAAGGATTTGCGGGATTTTTCCTGCCTTCCTGTCGAGAAACAGGAAAATTTACCGAAATAAACTCCTTGCATAATGACAGGCTTATATTATAATAGAGAGATGGACAAAAGAGTAAAATCGCAGGAGACGGCTTTCTGTACGATCCGCTTCCGGCGCATTCTGTTTCAGCATGGCCTTGCCTGGCCAAAGGAGGACAGAATCGGACAAAATGAAAAATGATGATAAGATGACAGAGAACAATAAGACAGGCGCAGGCAGGGGAGAGGAGTACAGCCCGGATGCCTGCAGAGAGGCAGAGCAGTATCTGGACGGGATCCCGAAATTCTCCAGAGAAAAGCACAGCCTTGATGATATACGCGCTATGATGAAAGCTATGGGGCTTTCTCTTGACAAAATCCGGCTGATCCATGTGGCCGGGACAAACGGAAAGGGCTCAGTCTGCGCCTTCCTTGCCTCCATCCTGAGAGAGGCGGGAGAGCATACGGCGGTATTCACCTCGCCCCACCTGGTCAGTGTCAGAGAACGGTTCTGCTTTGACGGGGAGCAGGCAGGGGAGAAGGAGTTTCTGCAGGCCTTTTACAGGGTGAGGGAAGGTCTCTGCAGGCTTCAGAGTCTGGGGCTTACCCATCCAACCTATTTTGAATTCCTGTTCCTGATGTTTGCGGCTATGATGCAGAGCAGGAAAGGATTTACGGCTGTGGTGGAAACAGGCCTTGGAGGGCGCCTGGATGCTACGAATGCGGTGGACAGGCCCACTCTCTGCGTGATCACCTCCATAAGCCTTGACCACATGGAATATCTGGGGAATACGGTGGAGCTGATCGCAGGGGAGAAGGCAGGAATTATAAAGCCTGGCGTGCCGGTTGTCTACGACAGTACCGATCCTGCGGCAGCGGCGGTGATCCGGGACAGGGCAAGGGAGCTGAAAAGCCCGGCTAGGGCCGTGGGCACAGACAGCTTTTCTGAGTCTGTCTTAAAAGACGGGCATCTGTTTATCAGGAAAAACGGAGAGGAGCCCCTGGAAATTCCCTTCGCCGCCCAGTACCAGGCGGTCAACGCAATGCTGGCAGTGCAGGCGGCAGAAATTCTCGGCATTCCCGAAAGGGCTGTCCGCGAGGGGCTTCAGAAAACCGTGTGGCCCGGACGGATGGAGGAGATTATGCCCGGGGTATATCTGGACGGAGCTCACAATGAGGGAGGAATCCGCGCCTTTGCCCGTGCGGCTGCGTCGCTTTCCGGAAAGAGGAAAATTCTTCTTTTTGCCGTCTCGTCTGACAAGGAGTACAGGGAGATGGCCGAGATACTCCTGAGGGAGTTTGCCCCGGATGTGCTGATTCTGACTCAGATCGCCTATGGACGCGGACTTGACATCCACAGGCTGGAGGAGGCTTCCAGGGAAGCCATGGCAAAGGCCGGCGGCCATGGGCCCAGGCTGTTTGTCAGGCCGTCTGCAGAAGAGGCGCTTTTGACAGCCCTTGATGAGAAGGGGGAGGAGGACACCGTATTCTGTGCCGGCTCCCTGTATCTGATCGGGGAAATGAAAGATGTGATAAGGAGGAACCATTATGGCGAAAGATAGAGAGACCATGATTGATTTCGATGAGGAAATCAGCCGCTTTCAGCCGAGCCTTGAGGTGGAGGACATCGGGGAGGCGATTGTAAAGAGCGATCTGACAGATATGTCAGATATTGTGATGGAAGTACTTAAACAGGTGAAAGAGCGGTAAGAAGCATGGATCAGTTAAAGAAAATCCGCCTGGCTGCCAACGGTTTTTACAATGTGGGGCTGGAGCGGGCCAAAATACGTGACCTTACGGGGGCCGCAGAGGCCTTAAAAAAATGTCTGATGTTAAATAAGTACCATATTGATGCCAGGAATCTTCTGGGACTCATTTACTATGAGATGGGCGAGGTATCAGACGCTCTGGTGCAGTGGGTCATCAGCATGAATTTCAAGGAGCAGGACAACAGGGCCGACTATTATCTGGATCAGATTCAGAGAAAGCCGGAGCGCCTGGATGTGGTGAGCCAGAATGTAAAACGGTATAACCAGGCTCTTCTTCAGGCGCAGGCCGGAGACGACGATCTGGCTGTGCTGCAGCTCACAAAGGTGGTGGAGGTCAATCCGAACTTTATAAAAGCTCATCTGCTCCTGGCGGTGCTCTACATGAGCAGAGGAACGTACACAAAAGCGGGAAAATCCCTGATGAGGGTTTTAAAGATTGACAAAAACAACCCCAAGGCCTCCTGGTACATGTCCATTGTGAAGGCCAGGACGGGAAGGGCCGATGTGGAGCGCAGAAAGCTGAAAAATGCATTTTCCCACAAAAAGATGCAGGATGACGATGTAATTATCCCGCCGTCCTACAAGGAAAATACGGGCTGGCAGTCGATTCTGAATATTGTGGCCGGCCTTGCCCTGGGTGCCATGGTTATCTTTTTCCTCGTCATGCCTACCAGGATTAAGGCTCTGAACAATGAGCACAATCAGGAAATCCTGCGCTATGAGGAGAAGCTGAACCAGCGCAATGAGGAGATCGACAGCTTAAACGGCCAGATGGCCCAGGCGCAGAGCGACAAGGAGACAGCAGAGCAGAAGCTGGATGAGGCCTTAAACAGCAACGACAGCCAGGTAAATCAGTATGCGATTCTCGTAAAGATGCTTCAGGCCTACCGGAACAATGACCTGACGGGAGCCGTCACCCTGTATCCGGGCTTTAACCCGTCTATCTTTACGGACGAGGAGGTGCTGGCTATCGCCAATGGAATCAAGCAGGACATTGAGACCAACGGCTACCAGACCCTGGAGGATCTGGCCTACACCATGTGGTCAGCCGGAAGGATGGACGATGCGCTGAACTATTACAACACCTGTCTGACTATCCGGCCGGACAATCCGAACGTGCTGTTCAACATGGGAATGATTTACCGTTCCAAGCAGGATTTTGCAAAGGCAGTAGAGCTTTTCACCCAGGTGAGCACCCAGTACGGAGATTCTGAGTACGCAGAAAAAGCCAGAAACCAGCTGACAGAGCTGGCGCCGTATGTTCAGTCTGCCGCAGGGCAGCAGCCGGCGGCAGGGGAGACCCAGGCTGCCGGGGAAAGCGAAGCACAGACAGCGGCTGAATAAGCGGCTGAATAGTCTGAACCCGTCTCCTGGGAGAGGGGCAGATACCCACAGATAATCGGAAATTAAGACACTGTAAGAGAAACTGTTTCTTTTGCAGTGTCTTTTTTTATATAACAGGAACCTTCGTTCCCTGTTATATAAAAAAGCTCCGCGAGGATCGCACTGCGGCGGAAAGGAAATGTCGCTTTCGCGACCCGCCGCAGGCGGAGAATCCTGCGAAGCAGGATTCTTCTTGAATAACAGGAACCTTCGTTCCCTGTTATATAAAAAAGCTCCGCGAGGATCGCACTGCGGCGCAAAAGCAGGAGAGATTTCTGAGATCCTGGTGAATAAATGAAGGAAAAAAGGGCATACTGGATCCGGGAGGGAGGCTGCTGATGCGTCAATGATGGGTCAATCGGCCGGGCGGGAAACGAAGAGAGATATGAAGAGAGATACGTCAGAACAGGAAAGAAAACAGAAAGGGGAGAACAAGGTGGGACAGGCTTTTACATACGAGGCAGCAGGGCAGACGCTGGTGATCCATCTGCCAAGGGAGATCGATCACCATAACTGCACAATTTTGAAAAACGAGACGGATCTGCTGCTGGCAGAAAATTATATTACGCGGCTGGTTTTTGATTTTACCAGGACGGAGTTTATGGACAGCTCCGGAATCGGGGTGCTTCTGGGACGCTACAAGCAGATGAAGGGGAGCGCCGGGACGGTGGCCTACTATGGAGCCGGAAGGCAGGTAAAGAGAATTCTCGCCATAGGAGGAATTGCGGGGATTGTGAAGGGATATGATACGAAGGAGGCAGCCATGGAAGGGCGCCCGGAAAGGAGAGAGCCATGCAGAAAGTAATGGAAGAAAAGAGGAGAGAGCCTGAGTGGATGAAAATGGAGATTGAGAGCCGTTCGGAAAACGAGGAGTTTGCCAGGGTGGCAGTGGCAGTGTTTTTAAGCCGTCTGGATCCGACCGTGGAGGAGATGGACGATATAAAGACGGCTGTTTCCGAGGCTGTCACCAATGCAGTAATACACGGGTACCAGGGAGGAGAAGGAACGATCTACATAGAAACAGGGATTGCCGGACAGGAAGCTACCGTCATCGTGCGGGATTTGGGAGTGGGAATTCCGGACATAGAGAAGGCCATGGAGCCCATGTACACTACAGACCTTTCAGGAGAACGCTCCGGCATGGGCTTTTCCTTTATGGAGGCTTTTATGGATGAGGTGAAGGTGGAATCGGAGCCTGGCAAGGGAACCACTGTAACATTAAAAAAGACAGTCGGCAGGTGAGGCTATGGAGGGGACAGGAAAGGCAGACGGAACCATCCGTCTGATTATGCTGGCTCACGGTGGGGATAAAGCAGCCAGAGATCGGCTGGTAGAAGAGAATATGGGGCTGGTCTGGAGCATTGTGCGGAGGTTTGCCGGCAGAGGATGTGAGACGGAGGATCTCTTTCAGATTGGAAGCATCGGCCTTATCAAGGCTATCGATAAATTTGACACCTCCTACGATGTGCGGTTTTCCACCTATGCGGTGCCCATGATTGCCGGGGAGATAAGGCGTTTCCTGAGAGATGACGGAATGATCAAGGTGAGCCGCTCTGTAAAGGAGATGGGGATCAAGGTGAGTGCTGCCAGGGAAAAGCTGGCAGGAACCCTGGGACGGGAACCGACGCTGGAGGAGATTGCCGGAAGCGTGGGGGCAAGCCGCGAGGAGGTGGCAGCGTCGCTGGAGGCAGGCGCCCAGGTGGAATCACTTTACGCCCCGGCAGGCGGGGATGACACAAATCTGTCCCTCCTGGACCGGCTTTCCCAGGAGAGCCGGGAAAACGAAGAGGTGCTGGACCGGATGGTATTAAAAAAACTGCTGGGCTCCCTGGGAGAGAAGGAGAGGGAACTGATTGTGCGGCGGTATTTTTACGGGCAGACCCAGACAAAAATCGCCGGACAGATGGGCATTTCCCAGGTGCAGGTGTCAAGGATGGAAAAGAGAATACTGAAAAAAATGAGAGAGGAATTTGGGCTGGACTGACTATCCGGCCCTTTTTCATATAACAGGAAACTTCGTTCCCTGTTATATGAAAACGCTCCGCGGGGATCGCACTGGATTCTTTCTTATTGGGGAGCTGCCGTTTTTTTGTTCATCCGTTTCAGGCAGAACAAAAGCCCCGTCAGCCTCAAAAAGAAAGTTTGAATAAAAAAATGGCTTTGCCTCCATACTAACGGTTAAAGAAACTGAAATCATACAAAAAGGAAGTGGGAATATGAATTTTATTAAAGGAAAGGCCGGGGCTGTCCTGGCATTGATTTGCCTGGTACTGATCCTGGGTGTGATTTGGTTCTGCCTGTTTGATATGAATTACCAGTCGCAGATGCATGGCACCTTCGTGGAGGCCGGACAGACAGACAGGGAGATGGGCGCCTGATGGGACAGAATGTATTTATCTGCCTGAGCCAGATCACCCAGGTTCACAAAAAGGACGTATTTCTCGATGACATTGCCGGCGTATACTGCAGCGACGAGGCCACATTAAACAGAGTGAAGGCGCTGAAGATCCGGACCATAAAGTCCCATGAGGCCCGCCGCTATATGGGGAATGTGCTGGATGTCATAAAAAAGATTGAGGAGTTAGATCCCTCCCTCTCCGTGTCCAGCGTGGGAGAAACGGATTTTATCATATCCTATGTGCCTCCGAAGGCGCCTGTCTATGCATGGGAATGGACAAAAACGGGAGCGGCCTGTCTGATCTGCTTTTTCGGAGCCATGTTCGCCATCATGACCTTTAACAATGACGCCAGCGTTACAGATGTGTTTCGTGAGGTCTATACGCTGGTGATGGGAAGCCAGCCGGAGGGAGTGACGGTTCTGGAGCTGTCCTACTCCCTGGGGCTTGCCCTTGGAATCACTGTGTTTTTCAATCACTTTGCGAAAAAGAAGATCAACACAGATCCCACGCCTCTTGAGGTAGAGATGCGGCTCTATGAGGACAATGTAAACAAAACCCTGATACAGAATGACAGCAGAAAGGAGTCGCGAAATGACGTTACTTAAGCAGCTTTTTCTGGCCTTTGCAGGGATTACGGCAGGCGGAGTCATAGCGGCCGGAATCTTCGCCTTTCTGGCAATCATAGGGGTATTTCCGAGAGTAATAGATAAGACAAAGACAAGGCGCCACATTATGCTCTATGAAACACTTCTGATCCTGGGAGGCTCCATCGGAAACGCCCTGGATCTGCTGGAATTTCCCATTCCCATCGGGAGCATTCCGGCAGCCGGCCATGTTCTGGGGCTTACCCTTCTTGGACTTGCCGGGCTGAGCTTCGGCGCTTTCATCGGCTGCCTGGTCATGTCCCTGGCGGAAACGGTGAAGGCGGTTCCCGTTCTGAACCGGCGTCTCCGGCTGTCAGTGGGAATCCAGTACATGACACTGTCCATCGCACTGGGCAAGATGACAGGTTCCCTGCTCTACTTTTACAAGGGCTTCGGAGGCGGAGGCTCCTAAAATGACGGCGGAATAAAAGAAAGAGGAATCAGAGAAAGGCGGAAAAATGGAAATAGATAAGAAGGAATATGGAAAATATGTAAAAGAGATAACTCCGACCCACAGTCTCCCCCTCAATATGGTCAGAGCTTTCCTGGTAGGAGGGGCAATCTGCACAGCCGGTCAGCTTCTGACCAATCTGTTTATGGGGAGAGGAATGGATCAGGAAACAGCCTCTGCCTGGACACTTCTAAGCCTCATCGGCGCCAGTGTCCTCCTGACAGGCCTGAATATCTATCCAAAACTTGTCAAATTCGCCGGAGCCGGGGCGCTGGTCCCCATTACCGGCTTTGCCAATTCAGTGGCCGCTCCGGCAATCGAATATAAGGCAGAAGGTCAGGTGTTTGGAATTGGATGCAAGATCTTTACAATCGCAGGCCCTGTGATTCTGTATGGGATATTTGTATCGTGGCTTTTAGGCATGGCCTACTGGCTCGGGACACTGGCAGGGCTCCTGTAAAAGAATCAAAAGCCTCGCTGCCGATGATTACTCGTCCCTATGGAAACGGCTGCTTCGCAGCCGCGCCCGGCCTGCAGAGCGGACAGCCCTCGTGAGTGGGGGACTGGTCCGCTTTGCTCCATATTTTTTATCTATTGAATCAGGAAGCATATCTGCTGAAGATGCATCAGGGAAAAGACTTTTGCGGGGCAGATGCATCTTTTCTTAATAGTCTTGATATGAAATATTCTAAAAACAAATTTCAAGTCATAGATATATCAGAATAAAGTGCAAACAAAATATGAACAGGAGCATTATATGAATAATTCAAAATTTTTGTCACGTTTGACATAAATATATTGTCAATAGATGGAAAATATTGTCAATAAAATGATAATATCTAAAAGAAACAAAGGACAAATAAATTGACTGCATGTAATATCTTGCTATTTATTAGTTGTATTTTTAAATTTATAGACAAAATACAAAAAATAACATAAAATATGCTTTTATTAAAAGTAAAAGTAAAATAGGAGGAGGTAAATGTATGAAAATTAATCCCAAATATGTGTCCTTTTACTACCAGGGGATGGAAGAAGTGCCTGATATGGAACTCGACAAGAAAAAAACGGCGCTTCTTGTGATCGACATGCAGAAGGAGTTTGTTAACAGGGATTGCGGGGATTATCTGAAAGCGAAGGAGGCGGGAGATGAGGAGCGCTGGATTCCCTACCACGATCGGCTGGATCAGGTAGTGGTGCCAAATATCCGGCGCCTGATTGACTATTTCAGGGAAAATGACATGGAGGTTACATACGGCAGAATTGCCTGCCTGAAAGAAAACGGAAGAGACCGCTCCAGGGTGCAGAGCACCTACGGCTGGAATAATATCTATCTTCCAATTAATTCGAGAGAGGCAGAGATGGTGGATGAGCTGGCCCCTCTGCCGGATGAGATCGTGGTGAATAAAACTACGGACAGTGTTTCTCTGGGAACGAACTATACGCAGCTTCTGCACAATATGGGGATTGATACAGTTGTTGTCACAGGTATTGTGACGGATCAGTGCGTGGCTTCCAGCGTTCGCGTTCTGGCAGATCAGGGATTTCAGATTATCTGCGTGGAGGACTGCTGTGCAGCGCCTGATATGGAGCTGCATGACATGGAGCTGAAAATCATGAACATTCTTTACTGCAATGTACTGAGTACAGATGAGACGCTGGAGGTATTGAAAACAGCGAAGTAGAAGAGCAGCAGCTTAAAAGCTGCTGCAGGAAGGCCGAAGGGCCGAGGCACGGGAAATCCGGGGGGAGATGCCTATGAAAGAAAAATTAAAAAAAGAATTGAGCCTTTCACAGATTATAGCGATGGCGGCCGGGGGAATGATTGCCGCCTGGATGGTAGAAATTAAGTACTGGTTTGAAATATCAGGCACGGGGGCAGTATTTTCTCTTCTGACATGCTGTATTCTGGTACTTCCGCTGTGCTTGATTTATTCAGAGATGACGAGTATGCTGCCCTATGCAGGCGGAGAAAATGTGTGGATCTCCAATGCATTTGGATGGAATGTGGGATGGTTTTCCTGCTGGGCGCTGGTGCTTTTATACATTGTGGCAATGCCCTCCGTGGCATTCGGAATTTCCAGCATGCTGTCCTATCTGTTTCCGGTAACCTTTATCCAGATTAAGATCATCGCAGCCTCGATCATAATCATATGGTTTTTGCTTACAAATCTGGAAATTAAGTTTCTGGCCAAAATACAGAATATTTTGTTTTGGAGCACTCTGGCTATTTCCATCTGTGCGTCATTCATCTTCATTTTCAGCGATCAGTGGAGCTTCGATAATCTCAGACCATGGTTTCCGTCCGGGTTTACGGGGTATACGATGGGCGTAGGACTTCTGATTATGAAGTTTCAGGGATTTGATATGATTCCCCAGCTTGTGGAGGAGTCGAAAATTCCGAAGAAAAAGCTGCTGATTGCGTTCATATCCAGTATGTTCCTGACCTTCCTGATCTATGGACTGGCCATTATCGCAGTGGGCGGAATTGTCACAGATGAGTGGATGCAGCAGACCGATATCGTCGATCCGAGAGTGGCCGATATGCTGGGAATGCACTGGCTGGGGCTTGTGATTGTGGTGATGGGAATCGGTACCTGTATTACAACCCTGTCGGGATTCTGGCTCAGCGCCTCCAGAACTCTCTATGGAGGGGCGAAGCAGGGACAGTTTTCAAAGACCTTTGCTTCCATTAACCGCTATGGACAGCCATGGAAGGCCAATATCGTAATCGGAATTCTTTCTCTTTACTTTACTGTGTTCGCACCGGAAGCGTGGATCAATTACATTTTCACGATAACAGGGCTTTCTGCCGGAATTATTTATTTCGGTGTATCTGTATCTTTCTTAAAACTCAGAAAGACAAAGCCCCACTGGGAGCGTCCGTATAAGGTAAAGCACGGAAAAGTTCTCGGGTGTATTTCCGTAGTCTTTACAATCTGGGTCATTTACACCTGCGCGAAAAGCATGGATCTGGGCGGCTGGATGGCTGTGGGACTTTACTTTGCTCTGGGGGTTCCATTTATGCTGTATGCAAAGCATATGCAGAAAAAGAAACCTGACGAGTGGAAGCAGATTATTCTGTCACCGGATCAGGTGCGAGAGGAGGAGTAAAGCAGGCAGAAGGTTTGAAGCAGGCAGAAGGTTTGACAATTTCACATAGGATGCAGCTGTTGGGGGAACTATGATAGAGGAGATAATAGATGACAGGGGTATTCCTGCATGGTTCCCCGACGGCAGCAGATAATGCCGGGATGATGCAAAAGACACGAGAGGACAGAAAACAGACAGAAAACAGCATAAAGGACTTGATAAGATTATGTACTCAGTGATTGTAGTAGACGGCGATACAGAGACGGTTGAGCTTTTGAAAACCGGGGTGGAGTGGAACCGCCTGGGGTGCAGGCTGGCCGGAACGGCCCTCAGTATAAAAGAGGGCCTTTTTCTTGTGCAGACAGAAAAACCGGATCTTGTCATTACTGACATGAGGATCGGCAGAGAAAAAGAGAATGATTTCCTCAGGATTCTCTATGAAAGACAGCAGGAAAAGCGGCCGCTCGTTATTATTTTAAGCGCCTGCCGGGATTTTGAGGAGGCCTGCCGGGCCATCCGGTATGAGGCAGCGCTCTATCTGACAAAGCCGCCCAGGATGGATGAACTGGAGGAGGGAATCCTCTGGGTTCTGGACCGGCTGGAAATAAAGAGGCGGCAGATAGTCCGTCTGGCACAGGAAAAACAGGAACGAAGAGACGGCAGGGAAGAAATTATGCGTTCTGAATCAGGCGGGCTGACAAAGCAGAAGAGACTGTCTGGAAACAGCAGCCTGCCGGAGCGGACAGGAGCTGAAAATCAGGGCGAACGGCCTGAAACAGATGACAGAGGCAAAGAGCCGGGGACAAAGCGGGCAGAGAGAAAGGATGCCAGGGCTGTCTCCGATCGCACGCTTTCTGAGCTTCAGCGCATCCGCTCGGGCATGCAGAATTACTCTCCCTTTATCAGAGAGGCGCTCCGGTTCATTGACAGCCATCTGGAACAGGAGCTCTCCCTCACAGTACTGTGTGAGGAACTCTCCCTGTCACATTCCTACTTCAGCAAGAAATTTAAGCGCGAAACAGGGACAGGATACGTAACCTATGTGACAATGGCGAAGATGGAGAGGGCGAGAACGCTGATGGAAGATCCGAGAAACAGGGCCAATGAGATTGCCAAACAGCTTGGATATTACGATTATTCCTATTTTTTTCAGAATTTCAGAAGATATTTCGGCTGCTCTCCGAGGGAATTCAAAAGTCATGGAAGAATTCCGGAATAGAATCTGGAATCGAATCAGGAATAAAAGTGAAGGCCGCTCTCTGTTCCCGGGACGTATGCTCATAAAAGCTGCGGCTTCAGGCGCTGCGGCCGTATCCTGATGCAGAATATAATTCTGCCCTCTGGGGAGAATAAGAAAAGCAGGAAATATCCTGCCAGAATGACTGATACGGAGGGCAATATGCAGAAGGGAAAAGCAAGTATTATATTTGACAGGGCCCCGTACATCTTTTCTGCCGCTTCCATTGTGGGACAGAAGGAGGGAGAGGGACCTCTGGGAAGCTGCTTTGATCAGATAGAGGCAGATCCCATGTTCGGCCAGAAAAACTGGGAGGCGGCGGAGAGCGAACTGCAGCGCAGGACGGCGCTCCTTAATCTGGAAAAGGGAGGATACAGGCGGGAAGACGTAAGGTACCTGTTTGCAGGGGATCTGCTGGGACAGAGTGTGGCTACTTCATTCGGGGTGATGGAGCTGGAAATTCCGCTGTTTGGCCTGTATGGAGCCTGCTCCACCATGGGAGAGGCGCTGGGTCTGGCGGCTATGACAGTCAGCGGAGGATTTGCAGACAGCGCCATGGCTTTGGCATCCAGCCATTTTGCCAGCGCGGAACGCCAATTCCGTTTTCCGCTTGCCTATGGGAACCAGAGGCCGTTTTCAACCACCTGGACAGTGACAGGATGCGGCTGTGCCCTGGTTGGAAGCGGGGAATGGGGGAAAGCGCAGAAAAAAACAGCTCCCAAAGCGAAGATTGCCGGGTTTACTCCCGGAAAAATCGTGGACATGCAGATTCACGACTCCATGAATATGGGAGCAGCCATGGCCATGGCTGCCGTGGACACGATTCTCAGAAATTTCAGGGATCTTCAGGTGGATCAGAGCTACTACGATAAGATAATCACAGGAGATCTGGGGATTGTGGGGCAGAAAATTGTGTTTGAATTCATGGAGCGGGCCGGATATGATGTCAGAGGCATTCACATGGACTGCGGCATGAAGATTTTCGACGCGTCCACCCAGGACACCCACTCCGGAGGAAGCGGCTGCGGCTGCGCTGCCGTAACGCTGTGCTCCTATATCCTGCCTAAAATTCAGGATGGAACCTGGAAGAGGGTGCTGTTTCTGCCGACAGGGGCTCTGCTGTCCCAGATCAGTTTTAACGAGGGGCAGAGCGTGCCGGGAATCTCCCATGGAGTGATTTTGGAGCATGTGGAAAGCGCAAGCTGCGGGGCAGAAGAAAATGCAGCAAAGAGAAGACCTTCAGGAAGGGGATATGAAAAGGGCGGAAAGGAGAGATAAAAGTTGGAATATTTGCGCGCATTTATAGTCGGCGGACTGATCTGTACCGCCGCTCAGATTCTGATGGAAAAGACAAAGATGCTGCCGGGAAGGATTATGGTACTCCTGGTGGTGACCGGGGCGGTTCTCGGCTGTCTCGGAATCTACGGCCCCTTTGCCGACTGGGCCGGAGCAGGCGCATCGGTGCCCCTTCTGGGCTTTGGAAATACGCTCTGGAAGGGAGTGCTTGAAGGCTTCGGAGAGGAAGGAGTTCTCGGGATCTTCAAAGGAGGTTTCACTGCTTCGGCAGCAGGAATCGCCGGAGCGCTGGTGTTCGGCTACCTTGCGGCACTGATCTTTAAGCCTAAAATGAAAGAGTAGATAGAAGGCCTGTGCACAGACCAGAGAAGGTGTCAGCAAACAGTACGAAATATATTTAAAGCTGATGAAAAAGAATAGAACGAAAAAACAGCGGATGCGCCTTCACGCTATCCGCTGTTTTTTATATAACAGGAAACTTCGTTCCCTGTTATATAAAAAAGCTCCGCGAGGATCGCACTGGGTTGGAAAAGAAAATGTCGCTTTCGCGGCCCGCGCAGGCGGAGAATCCTGCGAAGCAGGATCCTTTTTTATTACCCTTTTTACTCTGCGGCATCCTGCACTCTGCCATAAGTTTTTTTAATCAGCCTCATCGTAAGCCGATGGGATGATTTTTCCCTAATTGGGTGCTGCCGGCACGATGGGGATATCGCTTCCGTCCGGTGACGAGCTGTTTCCGGAGCTTGGGATATACCCGGGTCCGAAGGGAACGTCTGTTCCGTTTCCGCCGGACGGATCGATAATGGTTGATGAACCAGTGTGAACGGTACAGGGACCTGGCATAGCGTATTTGGAATCGTCTGTGTAGCCTTCGTCAGGGACAGACATGAATGTTTTTGACACAATCTGATCTGCAGGGCAGTATGCGGTAGGAGTTCCGCCGGATACGCCGCAGACAGACACTCTCACATGGTGATCACAGGTTTCAGTCGGAGCCGTACCCTTGGCGAAATACTCCGTATAGACAGCGCTGCCTCTCGGATCGGAGCTGCATACGCCTGCAATGGGGAGCTTGCCTGATTTCCTGCATACCTCCACCTGCTCTACGCTGTCAGGCACCTTAAAACCGGGATCAGAGAGCCCCTCGTGTATGCGCGTCATAATCTTGCGCCAGATAACCTTGTGGTAGGAGGTGCCTCCCGTAATGCTTCCATTGTTGTCAAAGCCTGTCCAGATTCCTGCTGTATAGTAAGGTGTAAAGCCCACAAACCAAAGGTCGTTGTTTCCCGTAGTCGTGCCGCTCTTTCCGGAGGTAGACATGCCGGGAATGGCTGCTGCGGCGCTGGTGGTGCTGGGCTGTGAGCCAGGCGTAGCGTAGAGACTCTGGCTTACAACAGAGTCAGCCATGGCGTCTGTCACAAGGAAGGCTGTGGAATCCTTGATCACCTGCCTCTTTTCCGGCTCATTGTCAATGAGAACCTTGCCGTTGTGGTCGAGAATCTTCGTAAAGAAGACAGGCTCTGTGTAAATGCCCTCGTTGGCGATGGTTGCAAAGGCATTTGTCAGTTCCAGGTTCGTCACGCCCACGGTCAGTCCGCCCAGAGCCAGGGAGGGGGTAATGTCCTCTGACACGAGGGTGGTGATTCCCAGCTTTTCCGCATATTCCACGCCCAGCTGGGGGGTCACAGTGTCTACCAGGCACTTCAGGGCCAGGATATTCATGGAATAGGCGATTCCTTCACGGATATTGTGGTAGCCCATGTAGCCGCGGTTGGCGTACCAGTTCCGGAAGGTCTTGGTGCCGATGGAGTAGGGCGCGTCATAGTATACGCTGGCCAGCGTCGCGCCGCAGGTGTCCACAGCCGGCAGGAAGGATGTGATGACCTTGAAGGCGGAGCCTGGCTGCCGCTTGACATTCGTTGCCCTGTTCAGGGTACGGTTGGCTGTCTTTTCTCCCCGGCCTCCGCTGATGGCCTTTACATATCCGGTGGACTGCTCAATCAGGACAAAGGAAGCCTGTGGCTGGAGAGTGACTGTGAGGGATTCTCCGATGACCTTGTCATCCTCCTTCAGAAGCCATGACTTATACTGGTCAACTGCCTCCTGGGCCTCTGCCTCGCTTTTAAACAGCCCCGTATACCCGCTCTGTCCTAAGGTATCCATATAATAATTCTTTACGTGCCCATCTGAAAAGTGTTCCGTTGTACCGTCCCCGTGGGTCACGGAAAGCCTGTATTCGATGGAGTACTGAGCCAGAGCATAGTTTTCCGGATTGCTGATCTCCTCATCTACAATGGCCTGCATACGGGGATCCTGAGGCGTGTAGATGCTGAGTCCGCCGCTGAACAGCAGATTGCTGGCCTGGGTATCCGTGTAGCCCAGCTCCTCCTTCAGGGCCCCTGTCACCTGATCAATAAGCTCGTCTGTGTAGTAGGAGTAGGGGGTATCGTTCTCCTTTGCAGCCAGATCTACATTCTGGATGCGGGAGTACACATCGTCTGCCAGAGCCTCCTCCTGTTCCTCCTTCGTGATATATCCCTGATTGTACATCTCCTGAAGAATCGTGGACCGCCGCTGCGCATTGTCCTCAGCTCCGGTAATTGGATTCAGGCGGGAGGGATTTTTCGTGATGGCAGCGATGACTGCGCACTCAGAGAGCGTCAGGTCTGAAACGTCCTTGTTAAAATACCGGAGAGCCGCGGCTTTGACGCCCAGGGTATTGCTTCCCAGGTTAATGGTATTCAGGTAATTCGTGATGATGATCTTCCTGTCCACGTTTTTCGTGAGCTGAAGGGCCAGATACTGCTCCTGGATTTTTCGCTCAATCCTTGCGCCGGTACTGGTTTCCATACCGCCGCCGAACACAGTGTTTTTGATGAGCTGCTGGGTCAGAGTGCTGGCTCCGCCCTGGTAATTGTTTGTCAGCACACCGACGGCCGCCCTTGTGATAGAGCGAAGGTCAATACCGCTGTGCTGCCAGAAGCGGGAGTCCTCGATTGCTACGAAAGCGTTGATCAGATCCTCTGGAAATTCATCATAGGTAGCTTCAATACGGTTGGCATTCGTTCCTACCAGAGTGTCCACGACATTGCCCTCAGAGTCGTAAATGGTTGAGAAAAAACCGCTGGGGGCAAAGCTCTCAGCATTGAAATCGGGCGCGGTATCAATAATGCCCTTGAACATTCCGATTCCTGCGCTGAAGCCGGTCACGAAGACAAACAGGCACAGCACGAGAAACACCTTGAAAAAGGAGAGGAAGAGCCGGTTAGCGTACTTCTTCTTTCGGGAGCCGGCGGCCATAATCTGCCGTCTGGTCTCTTTTCTGCCATAATTCATAGAAAGCCTCCTTCAGTCTACCATTATATCAAAAGTTTTCTGATAAATAAATACCGGAATTTTTACGATATTGTGAACACTGAAAAAGCAGGTTGCAATCTTTCCAATTTAATAATATACTCAAAAAAATATGAAAGAATCAGTTCCCGGGGAGAAAACAGCCATGAAAAAAAATTATAAAATTCTGTATAAAGAAGGGGAGGGCACAATCGTTGAAAAAAAATCGCGCTTTATTGCCACTGTCCGCCCTGTTGAATCCGAGGAGGAAGCCCTTGCCTTTATTGCCGAGATAAGAAAGAAATACTGGGATGCTACCCATAACTGCACCGCCTTTGTCATTGGGGAAAACCATGAACTGATGCGGTGCAATGACGACGGGGAGCCGTCCCAGACGGCGGGAAGGCCCATGCTGGACGTGCTTCTGGGGGAGGACGTCCACAACTGCTGTGCCGTGGTGACCAGGTATTTCGGCGGAACTCTTCTGGGGACGGGAGGCCTGGTGAGGGCCTACTCAGGCGCAGTCAAGGAGGGGCTTAAAAACAGTGTGATCGTGGAGAAGCGTCTGGCGGAGAAGCTGACCGTTCAGACGGACTACACGGGCCTCGGCAAAATCCAGTACATTCTGGGGGAGGAGAATATCACGGTTCTCGACAGCGAGTATACGGATCAGGTAGTTTTGACTCTGCTGGTGCCGGTGGACGCGGTGGAGCCGCTTATGGCAAAGCTCACGGAGGGGACAAACGGCAGATGCGTTATAGAGAGGGCGGAAAAGCTCTATTACGGCCTGCTCGGAAAAGAGATTGTTTTTTTCTAGGACAGACGCAGACGTCCCCGGGCCGGGCAAAGCCGGTCCTTTGGAGAAAAACTGTAACTTTCCGCCATTTTTCCCCCAAATAACCTTGAACTTGTGCAAGGATAATGTTAAAATAACAAATTGTGTAAATTCAAGCTGAGAGAAGCGGCAGAAGAGGCCGCAGCCCGGAATAGGCGTAAAGCCGCGGAAGCGCCGGGCGTTACAGAAAGAGAGAGATAAATAATTATGAAGACAAAGCGTGAAGATGTCAGAAATATTGCGATTATTGCCCACGTAGACCATGGCAAGACAACTCTGGTCGATCAGCTCCTGCGCCAGAGCGGGGTGTTCAGGGCTAACCAGGAGGTAGTGGATCGCGTTATGGACTCTAACGATATTGAGAGGGAGAGGGGAATTACCATCCTCTCCAAAAATACGGCAGTATTTTACAAGGGAGTCAAGATCAACATTATCGACACACCAGGCCACGCTGATTTCGGCGGCGAGGTGGAGCGCGTGCTCAAGATGGTGAACGGAGTTGTACTGGTAGTAGATGCCTATGAGGGAGCCATGCCCCAGACGAAGTTCGTGCTGAGGAAGGCGCTGGATCTGGACCTTCCGGTAATCGTCTGCCTGAACAAAATTGACCGCCCTGAGGCAAGGCCGGACGATGTGATCGATGAAATTCTGGAGCTTTTCATGGATCTGGATGCCTCCGACGAGCAGCTGGACTGCCCGTTTCTGTATGCCTCTGCCAGGGCAGGCTTTGCAAAGAAGAACATGGATGATCCTGAGGTGGATATGACGCCTCTGTTTGAGACCATCCTTGACTATATCCCGGCTCCCGAGGGAGATCCGGATGCGGAGACTCAGGTGCTTATCAGTACCATTGACTACAATGAGTATGTAGGGCGTATCGGAGTCGGAAAAATTGACAATGGCTCTCTTAAGGTAAACCAGGAGTGCGTCATTGTAAACCACCACGAGCCCGACAAATTCCGCAGGGTAAAGATCGGAAAGCTCTATGAATTTGACGGATTAAACAAGGTAGAGGTGGCTGAGGCGCAGATCGGCTCCATCGTGGCCATTTCGGGAATCTCGGACATCCATATCGGAGATACGCTCTGCTCTCCGGAAAAGCCGGAGGCCATTCCGTTCCAGAAGATCTCCGAGCCGACTATCTCCATGGATTTCATGGTCAATGACAGCCCGCTTGCAGGACTGGAGGGAAAATATGTGACATCCCGCCATCTGAGGGAGAGACTGTTCAGGGAGCTCAACACAGACGTAAGCCTCAGGGTGGAGGAGACGGATTCTCCGGACTGCTTTAAGGTATCGGGCCGCGGCGAGCTGCACCTGTCTGTCCTTATTGAAAATATGAGGAGAGAGGGCTTTGAGTTTGCCGTCAGCAAGGCAGAGGTACTTTATCATTATGATGAGAGAAATCGAAAATTAGAGCCCATGGAGATTGCCTATGTCGACGTGCCGGAGGAGTTTACAGGAGCGGTTATTCAGAAGCTTACCAGCAGAAAGGGAGAGCTCCAGGGCATGAGCCCCATCGGAGGCGGTTATACAAGGCTGGAATTCTCCATCCCTTCCCGGGGTCTGATTGGCTACAGAGGAGAATTTTTGACAGATACGAAGGGAAATGGTATACTTAATACAAGCTTTGACGGCTATGGCCCGTTTAAGGGAGAGCTGTCATACAGAAAACAGGGTTCTCTCATTGCCTTCGAGGCAGGTGAGTCTATTACCTATGGACTGTTCAATGCACAGGAGAGAGGAACCCTGTTTATCGGACCTGGTGTAAAGGTTTACTCCGGCATGATTGTAGGACAGAGTGCAAAGCCGGAGGACATCGAACTCAATGTCTGCAAAACAAAAAAACTTACGAATACCCGTTCATCCAGCTCCGATGAGGCGTTAAGACTGACACCGCCTAAGGAGATGAGCCTGGAGCAGTGCCTGGATTTCATTGACACCGACGAACTTCTTGAGGTGACTCCCACAAGCCTCAGAATTCGTAAGAAGATCCTGGATCCGACCCTCAGAAAGAGGGCTATGATCAGCAGAAAAGAGGCAGAGAAGAACAGAGGTTAATTTCGTACAGGCTTACACAAAAGATAAAACAAAAGATACTTGATGCAGAGGAAGAGACAGGAAAAGCCAGGATAATGCTCAGGTTTTTCCTGTCTTTGTCATTTTCTGTAGAAATCTTTGTATCACTTTTAAGTATTTCTTTGGAACCCATCACATACATATTATATTAGCAGCCAAGCTGAATATGAAATTTGAATTAGGAAGAGGAGAAGTACAATGTCAGAAAAAGTGATTGAAAACAACAAGGTAAGCGTGATCGGAGAAGTAATCTCTGAATTTACATTCAGCCATGAAGTATTTGGAGAAGGCTTTTATCTGGTAAGCCTGGCAGTCAGCCGTTTAAGTGATCAGGTGGACATTATACCGCTCATGATCTCAGAGCGTCTTCTGGATGTGACGCAGGATTACAGGGGCAGAACCGTGGAGGCGATCGGCCAGTTCCGCTCCTATAACTGTCACGAGGGAGTGAAAAACCGTCTTGTACTCTCCGTTTTTGTGAGGGAATTAAACTTTCTGGAGGAGTTTACCGACTGCACAAAGACTAATCAGATTTATTTAGACGGTTATATATGCAAGGAGGCTATTTACAGGAAAACGCCCCTTGGACGTGAAATCGCCGACATTCTTCTGGCGGTCAACCGTCCCTATGGGAAATCAGATTACATACCGTGTATTGCCTGGGGCAGAAATGCCCGCTACGCGTCCGGCTTTGCCGTGGGAGCCAGAGTGAAGGTGTGGGGACGCGTTCAGAGCAGAGAGTACACGAAAAAACTGAATGAGACGGAGTGCGAGAAGCGAGTGGCTTACGAGGTATCCGTAAGCAAGATGGAATGCGAAACAGAGGGAGCTTAAGGGAAGGACCCTGAATCGCAAACTTGCAAAACTTTGGAAAATGTGGTAAAATAACGCGACTGTTTCAGTTGAGATTAACATTTCGCAAAGAGGTGCAGGATATGGATAAAGGAAGTGTTCAGGTCATATGCGGTCCGGGGTTTGGAAAGACAACGATGGCCCTGGGAAAAGGTGTTGTGGCAGTGACCAAACATAAGAAGGTAATCATGATTCAGTTTCTGAAGGGAAACCTGTCCGCAGATGTGGCAGAGGGACTCAAATGTCTGGAACCGCAGATGAAGGTATTCCGGTTTGAAAAACAGGGAGACTATTTTGAAAAACTTTCGGAGGAGCAGAAACGGGAGGAGAGAATCAACATTCAGAACGGACTGAATTTTGCAAGGAAGGTGCTTACCACCAGAGAGTGCGACCTGCTGATCCTCGACGAGATACTGGGGATCCTTGATCAGGATATTCTTACCCTTGAGGAATTTGAAAATCTCCTTTCGCTGAGAGATGAAGAGGTGAGTCTGATTCTCACAGGGAAAAATTTTCCGAAGCAGCTTATGAGATGTGTGGATTCTATTTCCAAAATAGAAAATGTTGAGATTGACAATAAATAAAAGTAATGATAGTATAAGCATAAATACAAAGTAGAGGTTGCGTCGATCATCAGTAGCCGGCCGGATGTTGCAGGAACAGAGGAAGGCCGATGAAAGGGAGAGACGCCGAAGATTCATGCAGAACTGCCTGCGTGCTTCTGGGCATATGGTGAAGAACCATATGACTGTCATCTGTGCAGGATGGGGAGCTACGAAAGAAAGCAAAATCTTTGGGCTGGCCGTTGTGCCGGCCCTTTTGTAGTACATAGGAAATCGCCCGGCAGTCTCCTATGCGGCAGAAACCCAGCGGAATGTATGGTGAGCCTTTATGAGAAGGAGGAAGAGACATGGCTATTTTTGAAGGAGCAGGTGTGGCTCTTGTCACACCGTTTAAGGAAACAGGAGAGATCAATTATTCAAAGCTGGAGGAGCTGGTGGAAGAGCAGATTGCAGGGGGGACAGACTGCATCATTGTCTGCGGAACCACAGGAGAATCTGCCACCATGACCCACGATGAGCACATCCGGACAATTCAGTTTGTCTGTGACATCACGGACGGCAGGATTCCGGTGGTGGCCGGCACAGGTTCCAACTGTACGGAAACATCCATCTATCTTTCACAGGCAGCGGAAGCTGCAGGAGCGGACGGTATTCTTCTGGTGACTCCTTATTACAACAAATCCACTCAGAAGGGTCTGAAAATCCATTTTTCTGATATTGCGGGTTCTGTGAAGATTCCGGCAATTCTCTACAATATTCCGAGCCGCACAGGCGTGAACCTGACGCCGGAGATGATCGTATGGCTCTGCAAAAATGTGGAGAATATCGTGGGAGTTAAGGAGGCAAGCGGAAACTTTTCTGCGATTGCAAAGATTGCAAGCCTTTCAAACGGATGGGTGGATATCTACTCCGGCAATGACGATCAGACTGTTCCCATGCTGGCGCTGGGCGCTAAGGGAGTGATCTCCGTTCTCTCTAATATTGCGCCAAGGCAGGTGCATGAGATGTGCGACCTGTATTTCAAGGGAAAGACAGAGCAGAGCACGAAGATGCAGCTGGAGGCTATTCCGCTGATTGATGCGCTGTTTAGCGAGGTCAACCCGATTCCGGTGAAGGAAGCCATGAATCTGATGGGAAAAAATGTAGGGCCCTACAGGAAGCCGCTAGTTGAGATGGAACCGGAAAACAGGGAGAAGCTCATTAAGGCGATGAAGGATTACGGTCTGCTTTAAGATAAAACCAAGCTGAGAACGGCTGGTCTGTGAAAACAGCGAGAATAAGAAGAAACTGACAGGCATAAAAAGACAAAACGGGAGGAAGATCATCATGGTAAGGGCGATTATGCACGGCTGCAGCGGAGCCATGGGGCAGGTAATTACGAATCTGGTGAAAGACGACAGCGAGCTTTGCATCGTGGCAGGCGTTGACATTACAGACAGCGGGAAGAACCCGTACCCAGTCTATAAAAATCTGGACGAGGTAAAGGAGGAGGCTGATGTGATTATCGACTTCTCATCTGCCAGGGCAGTGGACGGACTGCTGGATTACTGCGAGAGGACTGGGCGGGCAGTGGTTTTATGCACGACGGGCCTGTCTGAAGCCCAGATTTTAAGGGCGGAAGAGGTTTCCGGAAAGGCGCCGGTGCTGCGTTCAGCCAACATGTCACTGGGAGTCAATACCCTGTTGAAGCTTTTAAAAGATGCGGCCAGGGTTCTGGCACCTGCAGGCTTTGATATTGAGATTGTGGAGAAGCACCACAACAGGAAGATTGATGCTCCAAGCGGTACGGCCATCGCTATGGCTGACTCTGTAAACGAAGCCCTGGGGAACACCTGTCACTACAAATATGATCGTTCCAGCGAGAGGGTGCCGAGAGATGCGAAGGAGATTGGAATCCAGTCTGTGCGCGGCGGAACAATTGTGGGAGAGCACGACGTGATTTTTGCGGGAACCGATGAGGTTGTGACCTTTTCCCATACTGCTTATTCAAAGGCAATTTTTGCCAAAGGGGCGATCCAGGCTGCCAAATTTTTAAAGGGCAGGGATGCCGGTATGTATACGATGGCAGATGTCATCGGATAAAGAGTATAATTCCTTTCCAAGCCGTGCATAATAGGCTTAGAAAGGAGTTGTCATTATGAAAAAATGTAAGCAGATTCTTTTGGCAGTGTGTCTGACATTCGCTTTCGTATTTCTGACTGCATGCGGAAGCAAGGAGGATGTAAAGAATACCACAAATGCGTCAGGAACTACCTCTGGTATGGAAACTACCGCCAGAGAGTCCACAGACGGAATGGTTTCCGGTACTGATTCGGCAGTTGACAGGGAGACAGACGGCGCGAGGGAGAGCACAGGGGTGCTCGAGGGAGTCGCAGACGATCTGAAAAACGGCGCGGAGACAGCTGTGGATCGCGCCAGAGAGGATATGACAGAGGCCGGAGAGCACATGGAGAGCCGCACTGCCCAGTGAGAAACAGATGCCTGAGTTTTGCCTGCGGGCAGAGAACAGGGAGTGCCTGGACACCGCAGAGGCAGAAACATTCAAAGGACTGCCCGGAAGATAGGGAGAATATCTTTCGGGCAGTCTTATTCTGTTTACAGGAGCTTTCCGGATTTCTCTTTACAATCCCTGTGAGATTCTGTATAGTAGGATTAAAGGCACTGTATGCTGACAGCTGAAATACACCGCACGCCGTACCTGGAGAGGCAGCGCGGGGTGAGACGGCTTGAAAAAAGGGAAACGGGAACTTAGAAGGCTTCGGCACAGGTACATGAAAAGGAGGAGAGAAAGAGCCCGCCGGGGAAAATATCTTGCAATCCTGGCCTGCGCAGGTCTGGCATCAGCCTGTCTGTTCCTTGCTTTGGACAGCAGAGAGCAGATTTTGTCTCTGTCACGGGAGCGGAAGGTGGAATTCTGCCTGGAACGGGATGACGGAACCGGTGAAAAAAACGGACAGAGGGAGGAGAGAGAAAAAGAGAGAGCAGACGGGCGGGGGAAAGAGGAGGAGCAGGAAAAAGGAAGAACCAGAACGCGCTTCGGCATTGTCTTCCGGCTGGAGGATGGAGAACTTATCCTCTACCGCGAAAGGCAGGAGGCAGAGTGAGAACGCAGACTCGGGGCTGCCTCTTTCAGAGCGATCAGCGGTTATTAATTATTTTAATAAAACATCGGGTTGATTTTATGAGAGGATTGCATTATAATTTCTACTGAATTAAAACTGTTTTATAGTCACAGCTTATAAAAAGGCTTTTACATATTATCCGATCACTGTGTAAAGGCTGCCGTGAAGGGCGGCCGGCGGTTTTAAAGCTGTGAAATCTGAACGCGCACTGCGCGTTTTGTAAAACACTGCGGCAGAAGCGGATGACAGGAGATGAAAAGGGACTGTCAGATCCGGAGCCGTGCAAATAAAAGGAAGAATGAGGTAAAATCTATGTATGACAGATATGTGAGCCCTCTTTCGGAGCGCTATGCAAGCAGGGAAATGCAGTATATTTTCTCCCCGGAGAAAAAGTTTTGCACATGGAGGCGTCTTTGGGTGGCTCTGGCTGAGGCGGAGCATGAGCTGGGACTTCCGGTGACAGAGGAGCAGATTGGTGAGCTCAGGGAGCATATGGAGGATATCAACTTCGAGGTTGCCAAGGAGAGAGAGAAGGCAGTGCGCCACGATGTAATGTCCCATGTATATGCATACGGAGTGCAGTGCCCGAAGGCAAAGGGAATTATCCATCTGGGAGCAACCTCCTGCTATGTGGGCGACAATACAGACATTATCATTATGACAGAGGCTCTGAAGCTGGTGAGAAAAAAGCTCATCAATGTGATGGACGAGCTGGCAAAATTTGCGGACAGATACAAGGCGCAGCCTACTCTGGCCTTTACCCATTTCCAGCCGGCGCAGCCGACGACTGTGGGAAAGAGGGCAACGCTCTGGCTGATGGATCTGAAGCTGGATCTGGACGATCTGGATTATCTGATCGGCTCTATGCGCCTTCTGGGTTCCAAGGGAACGACAGGAACTCAGGCCAGCTTCCTGGAGCTGTTCGACGGCGATCATGAAAAATGCCGTGAGCTGGACAGAAGAATTGCCGAGAAGATGGGCTTTGAGGGCTGCTACCCTGTTTCAGGCCAGACCTATTCCAGAAAGGTAGACAGCCGCGTGCTGAGCGTGTTAGCGGGAATTGCCCAGAGCGCCCACAAGTTCTCCAACGATATCCGTCTGCTTCAGCACTTAAAAGAAGTGGAAGAGCCCTTTGAGAAAACTCAGATCGGTTCCTCTGCCATGGCTTATAAGAGAAACCCCATGAGAAGCGAGAGAATGGCGTCTCTGGCAAACTACGTGATGTCAGACATGATGAATCCAATGCTCGTTGCTTCCACCCAGTGGTTTGAGAGAACCCTGGACGATTCTGCCAATAAGCGTCTGAGCATTCCGGAAGGCTTCCTGGCAGTTGACGGAATCCTGGATCTCTACTTAAATGTAGTGGACGGTCTTGTGGTATATCCAAAGGTAATCGAGAAGCGCCTCATGGCCGAGCTTCCGTTTATGGCGACAGAGAATATCATGATGGACGCTGTGAAGGCCGGGGGAGACAGACAGGAGCTTCATGAGAAGATCCGCACTCTCTCCATGGAGGCCGGAAGAAACGTAAAGGAAAAGGGTCTGGACAACAATCTGCTGGAGCTGATTGCAGCAGATCCTGCCTTCAACCTGACACTGGAGGAACTGAAGGAGACCATGGATCCGTCTAGATACACAGGAAGGGCAAAGGAGCAGGTGGAGGAGTTCTTAAGTGAAGTAATCCGCCCGATTCTCGATGAAAACCGGGAAATCCTGGGAGTGAAGGCGCAGATCAACGTCTAGGCGGCCGTCCGGACAGGAGAAGATGAAAACAGAGACTGATTGACGGAATCAGAATCATAAAAGAGGGACTGCAGGAGCCTGCCGTAGGACATACGGCAGGCTTTCAGAGTTTCCGGCTTACTACACTGCAGGCATCAGGAGAAAAGAGAGACAGGAAGAGAGCAGAAGAAAGCAAGAATTCTGTTTCATACAAAGCAGATTCTGAGAAACAAAAGGAGGGGCTGTTGAACGTAAATCTTGAATATTACAGGGTATTTTACCAGGCTGCCGTGACCGGCAGCATTACGCTGGCGGCAGAGCATCTTTGCATCTCCCAGCCGGCTGTGAGTCAGGCAGTCAGGCATCTGGAGGGGGAGCTTGGAACGAAGCTGTTTTTGCGCACCCCCAAGGGCGTGAGGCTGACGAGAGAGGGGGAGATGCTGTACGTCTACGTAAAGAGGGGAATTGAGAGTATCCGGGACGGGGAGGAGATGCTCAAGCAGCTGAAATGCCTTGATACGGGAGTGATCCGGATCGGCGCCAGCGACATGACGCTGCAGTTTTACCTCCTTCCTTACCTGGAACAGTTTCATGAGCAGTATCCTAAAATCAAGGTGATGGTTTCCAACGGGCCGACTCCGGAAACCATCGATGCGCTGGAAAATGGGGGAATTGACTTCGGAATTGTCAGCACGCCTTTTGACGAGAGGAATGGGCTCTGTTCCACTCCGGTCAAGGAGATAGAAAATATTTTCATTGCCGGAAACCGCTTCCGGGGGGAGCTTGAGGGCAGGGAGCTGGAATATGGGGAGCTGCAGCACTATCCCTGTATTTTTTTGGAAAAGAAAACCAGTACCCGCCGGTTTATGGACAGCTGCCTGGAGAGAGAGGGCATCTGCCTGGAGCCGGAGTTTGAGCTTGCCACCAGCGATATGATTGTTCAGTTTGTAAAGCGCAACCTGGGAATCGGCTGCCTGATGTCAGAATTCGCCGGGGAGGCCTTAAGGCAGGGAGATGTGTTTGCCCTGCGCTTCAGAAAGAAGATGGAGAAGCGCAGCTTCTGCCTGATTACCTCCTCTAAAAATCCTCTCTCACCGGCAGCCCAGAAGCTTTTGAAGGCCCTGCGGGAGGGTACTGAAAAAGAAGAGAAACAACATAAATAGAAATTATAAAGAATATAATTAATATTGATTTTACTTATATGGAAAAATTATATATAATATCGAGGTAGTATGGTTTGCTTCTGTTTTTCGGAAGCAGCGGGCTACGCAGCAGAGCCCCCGCGCCAGGGGGTATAAAAATAGTCGTCTACATGAGGAAGATGACGCCCGGAGAGGAGAAAGCACATGGTAAGAGCAATCGTTGGAGCAAACTGGGGAGATGAAGGAAAGGGCAAGATCACAGACATGCTTGCCAAGGAATCCGATATTATCATCCGTTTTCAGGGTGGAAGCAATGCGGGCCATACAATTATCAACAACTATGGCAGATTCGCGCTTCATCTGCTTCCGTCCGGCGTATTTTATGATCATACGACAAGCATTATCGGCAACGGAGTTGCTTTAAATATTCCGTTTTTATTTAACGAGATTGAGGACATCAAGCAGAAGGGCGTGCCGCAGCCGAAAATTCTGGTTTCTGACCGCGCTCAGATTCTGATGCCGTACCACGTTCTGTTCGATGCGTACGAGGAGGAGAGACTGGGAGGAAAGTCCTTCGGCTCCACAAAGTCCGGAATTGCCCCGTTCTATTCTGACAAGTATGCAAAGATTGGATTCCAGGTCAGCGAGCTGTTTGACGAGGAGTATCTCTACGATAAGTTAAAGCGCGTCTGCGAGATGAAGAATGTGCTGTTAGAGCACTTATATCACAAGCCGCTGTTAAATCCTGATGAGCTGTTTGAGGAGATGAAAGAGTACAGAAGGATGGTTGAGCCTTATGTATGCGACGTTTCCTCCTATCTGCACGAGGCGATCAAGGAAGGAAAGAATATCCTTTTAGAGGGACAGTTAGGCTCCCTGAAGGATCCGGATCACGGTATTTACCCGATGGTTACCTCCTCCTCCACTCTGGCAGCCTACGGCGCCATCGGAGCAGGCATTCCGCCTTACGAGATCAAAAATATTACAACAGTTGTCAAGGCATATTCCAGCGCCGTGGGAGCGGGAGCCTTTGTCAGCGAGCTGTTCGGTGAGGAGGCAGACGAGCTGAGACGCCGCGGTGGAGATAAGGGAGAATTCGGAGCTACTACAGGCCGTCCAAGACGTGTGGGCTGGTTTGATGCAGTGGCTACCCGCTACGGCTGCCGCATCCAGGGAACTACTGAGGCAGTTCTGACAGTTGTGGATGTGCTGGGATACCTGGATGAGCTGAAGATCTGTGTTGGATATGAGATCGACGGAAAGGTTACAAGAGACTTCCCGACCACCCTCAAGCTGGAGAAGGCAAAGCCGGTTTACAAGACTCTGCCCGGCTGGAAGTGCGACATCCGCGGAATTAAGAGCTATGAAGAGCTTCCGGAGAACTGCCGCGCGTATATTGAGGCTATTGAAAAGGAAATTGAGGTTCCGATCACCATGGTGTCAAACGGCCCTGGCAGGGATGAGATCATTGTGAGAAAATAAGGAAGGCTTAATTTGTTCGTAAAAGTCTGGATAAAAGAAATTCTGGATAAGAGAAATTCTGAATAAAAGGAAGTTTGGATTAAAGAAAGTCTGGATAAAAGAACAGGAAGAGAAAAAGGATGCCCGGGACTGTATATATGCTCCCAGGCATCCTTTTGTCTATTTATCTGAGTTCTCTTTTCAGACAGATTTCTTCTGCCCGGACTGCCGCTGCTCCGGATGTTCTGCTCCGGCATTCTCCGCATCCTTCTCATTCTCTGAGGGCCTGTCGGCGGAATTTTTCCAGGAGACTCCGGGAGAGCCTCCGTTTTTCAGAAGGATTTCATAGCCATAGATTACGGCAGGAACTACGATGGTGCAGAACAGGGCAGCCATCAACAGATCCAGGGATCCGGGGCTTCCGATAACTGCCAGGACTAGAGATGCCCCGTAGAGAAACAGGATAATAAAGACACCGGCCAGGGCCAGTATGCGCCGCAGATTCATAAAAACCGTTCCTTTCATCTGGTGAGTTCTGAACATCTTTTCAGCCGCTGCCGAAGATTTCTCCAGCAGGCTGCCGGCAGATGCCAAAATTGTAATATTTATTATAAATGATGTAAGAATTTTTCGCTATACTTTTCCGACGGATTCATTTAAAATAAAAGCAGAGACTAAGCGTTTGTACAGGGCCTGAGAGGGCCCTGTTTCCCAAATTCCGCAAAAAATCTGTCTGCGTGCAGTGAGGGATTTTTCGTATTAACTGCCGTATGCCTGATTCGGAGGATGAACGGATTTTTGCAGAGCGGACTTGTTTTGGCATCAGAAGAGGAGGAGTGGCATCTTGAGAAGAGCGGTGATGGCTGTGTATCTGGCCTGCCTGATGGCAGCCGGCTTTTCAGGCAGCGCCATGGGAATGCCGGCAGGGCAGGAGGAGAGCGCAGCACATGACAATGAGGTAAAAGACGAACAAGAAGAGCTGGAAGCGGAAAAACAGGCTGACTCCAGTGAAGGTGCAGAGGACGGGAGCCAGCAGACAGAGGAGACTCCTCCAAGCATAGCGGGAACATGGACAGGAGAGGAGGCAGACAGCCGCTACATGCTGGAAGACGGCAGCTTTCTCGAGAAGAGCTGGCTGCTTTACAAGGGGGACTGGTACTACCTCGATGAGGATGGCTATCCCGCTTTAGGGTGGAAGAAGATTCGGGGCGACTGGTATTATTTCGGCGAGGAAACTGGGAAGATGGCTGTGGGCTGGGCCTACAGCAGCGAAGAAGATGAATGGTATTACCTGAACGAGGATGGGACGAGAAAGACCGGCTGGCTGGAAGCAGGAGGCGAGTGGTACTGGTTTGACTCCGACGGAATTATGTATGACGAGGGCTGGAGGATGGTAGACGGCCATAAATATTATTTTAACAAGAACGGCCAGATGGCAGCCAGCCAGTACATTGAGACGAACTACTACGGGGCAGACGGACTGAGAGATGCAAGGTATGATATCATAATCCAGGGAAAGAGAAAGCCCACACAGGAGGAGCGGCAGCAGATCACAGAGGCGCTGGAGAATGTGCCGCGCCAGTGGATGGAGCGGTTCGTGGAATCCGGCTGGGAGCTGATGTACTACACGGACCGGAAATATTTTGAAGCTCCCATGACGGACGAGGGCATCTACTATGTGCATCACAAGACAGATGCCAACTACAAAAAGCTCAAGTTTACAGAACCTTCCTCTCTGACCAGGGCCTTCGGGGAATATGTAGCCCATGAAACGGGAAACGACGGAGAGAAAAATGTATTTCTGGCGGATCTCTACCTTTTGCTGGACAACATCCCGTCGGCATCACGGCTGCCATCCTATTTTGACGACGACTCCGGAGCCTGGTTTGGAATTCTGTTTGAGAATTATGTGAATCCGGAGATCCGAAGCGAGATGAAGATTTTCGATCCGCAGCTGTGCAGTTTTATGGCTCAGACGCTGAATGTCAGCTTAGAGGGGCAGAGACCCTCTGTCTGGGAGATGACAGAGGAAGGGACAGAAGAGTACCGGGATATCGGAGGAAGAGGACCGGCCTATGATCCGGATCTGAATCCGGCTGTTAAGAGGGAACAGGAGGCGGCCGGAAAGGAGAGCCGGGAGGAAAAAGAGGAAGGCCGTTAGGAACTGGGGAAGGGCTATGGCAGATGCAGCCTTTTTGAAAACAAAATCAGATATTGTAAGGCAGGCCCTCTGCAGAAGGGGAACGAGAGATGTTTTGATTCTGCAGAGGGCTTCTTATATAACAGGAAACTTCGTTCCCTGTTATATAAAAACGCTCCGCGGAGATCGCACTGTGGCGGAAAGGAATACGGCTGCTTTGCAGCCCCGCCGCAGGCGGAGAATCCTGCTTCGCAGGATTCTTTCTAATATCATAAAATCCCTGTTTTCCCAACTTTTTAACGGGTTTTTGCATCTATTCAATAAGGGAGAAGAGCAGGCAGGTCATTGGCGGCCGGGGAAAATAAAATTGGAAAGGCAGAGAATATGGGACAGAGCATATATGACAGTACAGTTGCCTACATTCTGGAAAACCAGAACCGGTTTTACAGACTGGCGTACAGCTATGTGGGTGACAGAGAGGCGGCGCTTGATGTGGTGCAGAACGCGATTCTGAAGGGGCTTGAAAAGTGTGAAACCCTGAGGAGCACAGATGCGCTGAAAACATGGTTTTACAGGATCGTAGTGAATGAATCTCTTCAGCTTCTGAGGGACAGAAAACGGGAATTGCCTTCCACGGACGGCGGCGTGTTCGACCGGCCCTATACGGAGCCGGCCTACGATCGGGAGAGAGAGGTCTATGAAGCGGTAAAAAAACTGCCGGAGCCGGGAAGAACAGTGGTAGTTCTTCACTACTACGAGGAACTGACCTTAAAGCAGATTGCAGAGATCACAGATGCGAATCTGAATACAGTCAAGTACAGGCTGTACTCATCGCTGGAACGTCTGAAAAAAGGATTAAAGGAGGGAAGGCCGTGAGACCCGAGGATGGAAAGAAAGTATATGATCAGATTGAGATACCGAAGGAGCTTGAGCTGACAGTCAGGCGCTCTGTAGAGGAGGCAGCCAGAAGGAGAGAGGCACGCCGGAAGGAAGAGGCGGAGAATTCCGCTGAAAGAGACAGACGGGAGGAGAAAGATCTGGAGAAGAGAGGTCCGGAGAGGACAGGTCTGGAGATGGAAAGTACAGAGAAGGATCCGCTGACAGAAAAGCAGGAGGAAAAACAGGGACGGCAGAGACAGAGGAAAAATGGGGCACGCAGTCCGATTTACCGTCTGCTCCGGCGCACTGCCGCAGCCGCAGCGGGAGTGCTGATCGCGTTTACCGTAGGGCTCAACACGAACCAGGCTTTCGCAGAAAACATGAGCCGAGTTCCAGGACTGGGCTTTTTGGCCAGTGTTCTGACTGTGCGCTCTTACCATGAGTCTGAGGGAGATTACAATATTCACGCAGAGGTACCGGGAATCATGCAGAGCCAGGAGGAGACAGGAAATCACTCTTTACAGGCAGATAAAGTGAACGAGGAGATTGAACGGATTGCAGACAGCTACATGGCAGAGGCAAAAGCGGAATTTGAGGAGTACAAGGAAGCCTTTTTCGCCTCCGGAGGCACAGAAGAGGAGTGGAATAACCGACAGATGAATATTTCCATCGACTATGAAGTGAAGTATCAGGACGAGTCCGTGCTCTCCCTGGAGCTCACGGCCTTCAAGGGGTGGATCAATGCCAGTGAGGAGCGTCACTATTACAACCTGGATCTTTCAGAGGACAGGGAGCTGACCCTTCAGGATGTACTTGGAAGCGGTTATGCGGAGCTCTGCAATAAAGAAGTGGTGCGGCAGATAGAGGAGCGCATGGCGGCTGATGAAAATCAGATCTTTTTCGGATTCGGCAGAGCGGGAGATATGGCAGAGGGCTTTACCACAGTAGATGAGAATACAGATTTCTACATCAGCGGAACCAGGGAGGTGGTTCTCGTATTTCCGGAATACTCTATCGCGCCCGGTTATATGGGAACTACAGAATTCACGGTAGGCCCCATGGTGAAAGACGGGATGGGGGGAGACAGGAAAGAGAAATAAAAAATAGATAAAAGAAATAAATAAAAGAAATAAATAAAAGTAAAAGAAACAGCGGATACCGCCGGCAATTCTCCCTTCCGGGAGATCATGCCGGCGGTATCCGCTTAGCTGAGGGGCAGCTGCAGACTCAAAGATAAAAGTTCCTCCGGTTATAAAGCTGAAAATCAGTCCTCTGCCAGCTCTTCCCAACGCTCATACAGCTCCTCCAGTTTTTCGGAGATAGACTGCTTTTCCGAGTTTAATTCCATGAGCTTTGCCACATCGGAGAAGATCTCCTCCTCGCAGAGGAGCGCATCGATCTGTGCGTCCCTGGTTTCCAGCTCATGGATGGCATCCTCTGTCTTTTTCAGCTCGTTCTGGCGTTTACGAAGGCGGGCCTGCTCTTCCTTCTGCTGTTTCCAGTCTGTCTTTCCGGCAGAGGAAGGAAGTGGAGCTGCTTTTGCAGCGCCTGCCCATGGCAGGGAGGCGGCATTGACGGCTCCGTCTGCGGTGAAGGATACGGAACCGGCCGCCGTGCTTTTGGCGCTTCCCTGGAGAGGCAAACTGCCGGCATCCTTCTGTCCGGCAGTGCCAGAACCTGCATTTTTTGAAGCGCCATTTCCGGCGCTGCCGGTGAGAAGCTGTTCCATGGTGTCGCGCTTTTCCAGGTAATAGTCATAATTTCCAATGTAGTTGACAAGGGTGTTATGGGTCAGGTCCAGGATTCTGGTGGCGGTCCGGTTGATGAAATAGCGGTCGTGAGACACGTAAAGGACAGTTCCCGTGTAGTGGTTCAGGGCATTTTCCAGAATTTCCTTGGAGGTAATATCCAGGTGGTTGGTAGGCTCATCCAGGATCAGAAAATTGGCCTCAGAGAGCATGAGTTTAGCCAGGGATACCCTTCCCTTCTCGCCGCCGCTCAGATCTCCGATGAGTTTGAACACGTCTTCTCCTGTGAAGAGAAAGGCAGCCAGGACATTTCGGATCTGGGTATTGTTCATGCCAGGATAAGTGTCCGACAGCTCCTGAAACAGGGTCTTCTCATTGTGGAGGACGTGGTGTTCCTGATCGTAGTAGCCGATGTGGACGCGGGAACCGAGGCGGATTTCGCCGGAATCCGCCGGGACAATGCCGTTTATGATCTTTAAGATCGTGGTCTTTCCCGTTCCGTTGTTTCCGATAATGGCGATCCGCTCTCCCCGCTTGATGTCAAAGTCCACACCAGAGAAGAGCTGCTGCCCGTCAAAGCCTTTTGAAAGGCCGCGGACAGTCAGCACATCGTTGCCGCTCTGGATGTCAGGCTCTAAGGTGATGTTCATGGCATCGTTGACCTCTGTGGGCTTCTCGATTCGCTCCATTTTGTTCAGGAGCTTTTCGCGGCTTTCTGCCCGCTTGATAGATTTCTCACGGTTGAAGGAGCGCAGCTTGGTGATGACCTCCTCCTGGTGGCGGATCTCCTGCTGCTGGTTTAAATAGGCCTTTAAAATATTGGCCCTCAGCATGGCCTTTTTCTCACTGTAGGCAGAGTAATTGCCCTGGAATACAGTGGCCTTTCCGTTGTCCAGCTCTACAATTTTTGTCACCACCCGATCGAGAAAATAGCGGTCGTGGGCTACGATGATGACCGTTCCCTGATAATTCAGCAGATAGTTTTCCAGCCAGGCGATGGATTCCATGTCCAGATGGTTGGTGGGCTCGTCCAGCAGGATGATGTCGGGCCGCGAGAGAAGGAGCTTTCCAAGGGAAACTCTGGTTTTCTGGCCTCCGGACAGGGTACAGACAGGCTTTGAAAATTCTTCTTCCTCAAAGCCGAGTCCTTTTAGAACGCCGGTAATCTCGCTTTTCCAGGCGTAGCCGTTTGCAAGCTCAAACTCGTGGCTCAGGCGGCTGTAAGTCTGGTAGAGTGTTTCCAGCTCCTCACCCGCTGAGTGCTTCATCTCAATTTCCAGCTGCCGGATGCGCTCCTCCATCTCAATGACAGGGCGCTTGACCTCCAAAAGTTCGTCGTAGATGGTGCGGCTGCTGTCCAGATCCTGATGCTGGGCCAGATAGCCCAGGGTTTTTCCCTTTGTCACAACCACGGTTCCGTCGTCCGGGGCAAGCTCCCCGATTATGATCTTTAAGAGTGTGGATTTTCCGGCGCCGTTGATTCCAACGATGGCGGCCTTTTCCCGCTCCTCTATATGAAAGGACACCTGCTCTAAGACAGAGTCTGTCCCGAAGGATTTTGTGATATTGCTGCATGATAAAATCATGTCCTGCCTCCTGATGTAGTAAATAGTATTGCTGTTAAGCAGCGCAGATGGATGCCTCAGGAAACCTGCCCGAAAAAGTCTGAGGGCCTGTCTCACAGCGCAGGAAGCGGCCGGCGTCCAGGTGTTCCTAGAGAGAGGACCGGGACAACAGAGGCATGCAGTATGCGGCTGCAAAATCTGTGACAAGTATAATATAAGAAGGAAAGTTTTGCAAGAAGCTGGAGGGGAAAGAGACAGAGGCCGGCAGAAAAATTTCCGGCAGAAAGCACGAAAATCCCCTGTTTTATTTGACAATAATTTATCATATGATATAATAGTAGATAATGCCGCTTTCTGGAAAATGACGAATATGGAATAAAAGCGGCGTGTCTGAGAAAAGGAAGGTGAAGAAAAGCCGTGGAACAGAAACAGATTTCCAAGGCAGTGATCTCAAGGCTGCCGAGGTATTACAGATATTTAGGTGAATTGCTGGAAGAGGGAGTGGAGCGGATTTCTTCAAACGAGCTGAGCGTGAGGATGAAGGTAACTGCCTCTCAGATTCGTCAGGATCTTAACAATTTCGGGGGATTCGGACAGCAGGGGTATGGCTATAATGTAAAGTATCTCTATTCAGAAATCGCCAGAATCCTTGGGATTGACAGGCAGCACAACCTGATTATCATCGGAGCGGGAAATCTGGGACAGGCGATTGCCAATTATACCAACTTTGAGCGCCGTGGTTTCCTGATTAAGGGAATGTTTGATGTGAACCCGAGGCTGGTAGGGCTGGTGGTGCGCGGAGTGGAAATCCGCGGCATTGAGGATCTGGAGCAGTTTATTGCAGATAACGATGTTCAGATTGCCGTCCTTACGATCCCGAAGTCAAAGGCGGCTGAGATTGCCGACCGCCTGGTAAAAGCCGGAATTAAGGCAATCTGGAATTTTACCCACACAGATTTGGCTGTTCCCGATGACGTGGTGGTGGAAAATGTCCACCTGTCAGAAAGCCTGATGCGCCTGTCTTACCGTGTATGCAGGATGCAGGACCAGAAGGAAAGGGAAAAGAATTTCGCGAGAGGGAAAGACGGGAAATGATAGCAGGTGTTGGGACAGACATGATTGAAATAGGACGCATCAGGAGGGCCTGTGAGAAGGAGGCCTTCCTGACGCGTGTATACACGCAGGAAGAGTGCCAGCAGGCCGGGGGAAATTATGCCCGGTTAGCCGGCACTTTTGCCGTTAAGGAGGCAGTGGCCAAGGTGCTCGCCACCGGGTTCAGGAGCTTTGGACCGGCGGAGATCGAGGTGCTCAGGGACAGCCTCGGAAAGCCGTATGTAAGGCTCTATGGAGGGGCCAGGGAGCTGGCGGACAGGCTTTCCATAAAAGAAATCCATGTATCGATTACCAATACGAAGGACTACGCCGTAGCCTTTGCCGTGGGCGAGGGGGCAGAGAAAAAAACGGCAGAATAGAATGAATGCCGTGGAGAAGGAGGAGCAGCATGAAGAGGCTGGTGACAGGTGCTCAGATGAAAGAGATTGACAGGCACGCCATTGAGACAGTGGGAATTCCGTCCCTTGTTTTAATGGAGCGTGCGGCTCTCTCTGTGGTTGAGGAGATGGAGCCTGAACTTTTCAGGGAAGATCGGATTTTTGTGGCCTGCGGAACGGGGAATAACGGAGCAGACGGGGCGGCCATCGCCCGTATGCTGTTTCTGAGGGGGTACGATGTGACAGTTCTGACGGCCGGAAGGCAGGAGAGCCGGACAGAGGAGCTGAAACTGCAGCTTGCCATCGATGAGAGGATCGGAATTTCCGTCATGGAGGCAGAGGATTTCATCCCAGGCAGCTACGAGGTGGCAGTGGACGCGCTGTTTGGAGTGGGACTTTCCAGAAATGTGGAGGGGCCGTACCGGAATGTCATAGAGATGATCTGCGGGATGGCGCCGCGCCTTACGGTGGCAGTGGATATTCCGTCAGGAATTCATTCCGACACGGGAAGAGTGATGGGCCGGGCTGTGAGGGCAGATTTGACAGTAACCTTTGGGTTTGAAAAGCTGGGACTTGTTCTGTTTCCGGGAAGGGATTACTGCGGAAGGGTGGCCGTGAAGGATATTGGATTTCCTCCCTGCCCGGACGTCTGCCTTGGGGAAACCAGATTCGTTACCTTTGACAGGGAGGACCTTAAGAAGGTTCCGGCAAGGCGCGCCTATTCCAACAAGGGGACCTATGGGCGTGTCCTGATTGCCGCAGGTTCGCCGGGAATGGGAGGAGCCGCCTATCTGAGCGCCCTTGCCGCTTACCGCACAGGGGCCGGACTTGTAAAGATTCTGACGCCCAGGGAGAACTGCCAGATTCTGCAGACACTTCTGCCGGAAGCGATTCTGTCTGCCTACGACAGGGAGGAGGCCATGGAGGAGCCGGAGAGCTTCGCCCTTCAGATTGAGCGGGAGTGCGGCTGGGCGGACGCTGTGGTTCTGGGGCCGGGTCTTGGAAGAGAGCCCTGGGCAGTGCGGCTGGTGCAGCAGATTCTGCTTTCCGCCTTCGTTCCGATTGTGCTGGATGCTGACGGACTGAACATTGTGGCTGAGAATCCGTCGCTGTCGGAATACTTTACAGAGAATGTCATTGTCACGCCTCATGTGGGGGAGATGGCCCGTCTGACAGGGATGGAGATCGATGAGGTGAAGGAGCATCTGGTGGAAACCGCCGTTTCCTACAGCGAAAAGTATGGGGTGATAACGGTTCTGAAGGATGCGGCCACCGTGGTGGTCAAAAAAGATGAGCCGGTCTATATTAATAAAAGCGGCTGTTCAGCTATGGCCAAGGCCGGTTCCGGGGATGTGCTGACAGGGGTGCTGGCCGGACTGATTGCCATGGGAATGGAGGAAGGGGAGGCGGCGCCCCTGGGCGTTTACCTTCACGGGCTGGCAGGAGAGGCTGCTGCAGCGGAATATGGCATGCACAGCGTGCTGGCGGAGAATCTGGCAGACTGTCTGATGAGGGTGTCGGAGCCGGAGAAAAGAAAAAGGGAGCAGTGAGCTTTGGAGACTGCAGGCTGCCTGAGCTGACGGGAGGTGTGCTGCAGAATATCTGCAGAAAAGAGACAGGCCCCGTGCCGTCAGATGCAGGGCCGGGGCCAATGGAGATGACAGCTGGAAAGAGGGGACAAAAGTGAAAACTGAAAATATGAAGATCCGGGAAAACAGACCGGAGGAAGGCGAAAGCGACCGGATCTGTGCGCTGATCCATCTGGATCGGATTGAGCAGAATATGAAGGAAATAGCGGCAGGGCTTCCGGAAGGGACAGCGGTGATCGGAGTAGTCAAGGCGGACGGCTATGGTCACGGGGCGGCGGAGACGGCGGCGGCCATTGAGCCCTATGTGTCGGGATATGCGGTGGCTACGGCAGACGAGGCTCTGGAGCTTAGAAAAAGCGGTGTATCCCTGCCTGTCCTGGTGCTGGGAAGCGTCAGGGACAGCCGGTTCAGAGAGCTTCTGGCGGCGGACGTGCGGCCGGTGATTTTCGAGGAGGAGACGGCAGAGGCCTTTTCCAAGCTGGCCGGGGAGGCTGGAATCAGGGGCAGCGTGCATCTGGCAGTAGATGCGGGAATGAGCCGGATCGGCCTGAAGCCGTCGGAGGAATCCCTGGAGATGATCGACCGGATCAGCAGCCTTCCGGGACTTTTTATCGAGGGGCTGTTTACGCACTTTCCGAGAGCGGACGAGGAAGACAAGGCGGTGACGAAACGGCAGTTTGAGGATTTCCGCAACTTCGCGGCTCAGGTTTCGGAGCTTTTGACGAAGAAAGAGCCGGGGAGGAAAAAACTGATCTGCCACTGCATGAACAGCGCGGGAATTATTGATTCTCACAGGATGCCGGAGGGAATGGAGATGGATGCCGTGCGGGCGGGAATCTGTATATACGGCCTCTATCCCTCCGGTGAGGTGGACAGAAACAGGATCCGCCTGCTTCCTGCCATGGAGCTTAAAAGCTATATCACCTATATCAAGGAGATTGAGCCGGGGACGGCTGTGAGCTACGGCGGGACCTTTGTGGCCCGGCGCCCCATGCGGGTTGCCACTGTCTGCGCAGGCTACGGGGACGGCTACCCGAGAGGCCTGTCGGGCCGGGGAGAGGTTCTGATCCGTGGAAAGAGGGCGAAGATTCTGGGCCGCATCTGTATGGATCAGTTTATGGCTGATGTGACCGAAATTCCGGAGGCAGAAAAGTGGGACACCGTCACACTCGTGGGCCGGGACGGGAAAGAGGAGATCACCATGGAGGAGCTGGCCGCACAGTGCGGGGGCTTTCACTATGAGATCCCATGCCTGATTGGAAAAAGAGTTCCCCGCATCTATGTGAGGGACGATAAAAAAGCAGAGGCCGCCTTGGATAGGGGAGGCCCCACGGAAGAGAAAAGAGAGGACTGACGCAGAAAGCCAGGAACAGAGGACGCCAAAGAGCCATATGATAGATAGGGAGAGGAAGCAATCTTTCCGCAGATATGTGAATACCCGCCAAAAAAAGGGTAATACTAAGGGTATAAACTGGAATGACGGAGAGTGAGTTATTTGATTATAAGAAGAGGCGATATCTATTATGCGGATCTGAGGCCGGTGGTTGGCTCCGAGCAGGGAGGCGTGAGGCCGGTTCTGATCATACAGAATGATGTAGGAAACAAGCACAGCCCTACGGTGATCTGCGCGGCAATAACTTCAAAGATGAATAAGGCGAAGCTGCCGACGCATGTAGAGCTAAACACCAGACGCTGTGATATGGTGAAAGATTCTGTAATTCTTTTGGAACAGCTCAGAACCATCGACAAGCAGAGACTCAGAGAGAGGATCTGCCATATTGATGACGAACTGCTGGAGAGGGTGAACCGGGCGCTGATGGTCAGCCTTGAGCTGAATACATAGGCGCATGTATCCGGAGAGCTCTGTAAGAAACGACAGCCAGGCCGCAATGAAAGACTGAGGAATACAGTTGACGGGCCGGGGCTGCAGGTGTATATTGGCAGAATGAGGCAGAAAGCCATTCTTCTGCCCGGGCTTTACAGGACTGCAGACACGCAGGGAGGGGGCAGAGGAGCTTAAATTCTGCCTTTTGCCTGTTCATGCGAAGGAGAAAACGCCAGGGAAGAATGGGCAGAAGGACAATAACAAAGGAGAGGATTAAGAGCTATGGACGATGGGAACTGGCCCCTGAGTATTTTGATTTTTCTGGGCTTTATTCTGATGGACGGGATGCTTTATGGATTTGGAGCGGCGATTCAGCATCTGAATTCAGGAACGCTGGAAAAGGAGGCCGGGGAGGGCAATAAGAAGGCTGAAAGACTTCTGGCCGTGCTGGAGCGCCCAGCAGAGTTTGTGAACACAGTTCAGATTGTGACGAACCTGATAGGACTGATTTCAGGAGCAGTGATTCTTAGACAAGCCGGCGCTTTTCTGGAAACAATGATACATAAAACGGGACTCAGGATGGAGGAACCCTGGACAGCCCTTGCGACGGCGGCGGCAGCGGTTGTGCTTCTGGCTGTGCTCATCAGCCTTGGAATTGTCATTCCAAAGCGTCTGGCCAGCCGGAAACCGGAAAAGTGGGCATACCGCTTTCTGAGGGCAGCCGGGCTGGCTGTGCTGATTTTTAAGCCATTTGCCGGGCTGGTCTCAGGCCTTTCGTGTCTGATTCTGTACCCTATGGGAGTCGGGCTGCACGATAAAAGCGACAATGTGACAGAGGAGGATATTATGCTCATGGTCAATGAAGGGCATGAGCAGGGCGTCCTGGAAGCCGATGAGGCGGAGATGATCACGAACATTGTGGAGCTGGGGGACAAGCAGGCCGGAGATATTATGACAAGGCGCAGAAATGTGGCGGCGCTTCCCGCTTCCATGACTCTGGGCGAGGCAGTGGATTTTATTCTGAGGGAGGGAATCAATTCCCGCTTTCCTGTCTACGGGGAGGAAATTGATGACATCAGGGGAATCCTTCATCTGAGGGATGCCGTGGCCTGTGCCCAGAGCCAGGAAAACAGGGGAAAGCAGATTGACCAGGTAGAGGGACTTCTGCGGACAGCCCATTTCATCCCGGAAACACGAAATATAAATCCGCTGTTTAAGGAGATGCAGTCCCAGAAAATTCATATGGAAATTGTGGTGGATGAGTATGGGCAGACAGCCGGGATTGTCACGATGGAGGACATTCTGGAGGAGATCGTGGGAAACATTCTGGACGAGTACGACGAGGATGAGGAGATGATTTCCAGGAGAGAGGACGGCAGCTTCGTTTTTGACGGCCTGACGCCTCTGGAGGATGTGTCAAAGGAGCTGGGCCTTGCCTTTGACGGGGAGGACAGCGAAAATTTCGATACCCTGAACGGCTTTCTGATCTCCCGTCTAAACCGGGTTCCCAGAGAGGGCGAAACCCCGCAGGTGCATTACGGGGGCTATCTGTTCCAGACTATCTCTGTGGAAAACAAGGTGATCCATTCTGTAGCGGTGATTCCCGAAGGGGAAAACGGACTGAGGGAAAAGCCGGAACCGGGGGCGGACCTTCCCTTATAGGGAGGCAGTTTTTTGAGATTGCGGCTTGTCAAGGCCTGATTTTAGTGATAAAATAAAAAAGATTGTGAGCAAAATTCTGTGCTGCTGCGGCCTGTCCGGACCGCACTGGCAGATGAAAAGTAATATGTATTGTCACGGAAAGAATTCATAAAAAGAGGAGTGTTATTATGTCTGGACATTCAAAGTTCGCCAATATTAAGCACAAGAAAGAGAAGAACGATGCGGCGAAGGGAAAAATCTTTACCGTTATCGGGCGTGAGATTGCGGTTGCTGTAAAGGAAGGCGGAGCTGATCCGGCCAACAACAGCCGTCTGCGCGATGTCATTGCCAAGGCGAAGGCCAACAATATGCCGAACGACACGATCGAGAGAGGAATCAAGAAGGCTGCTGGCGATGCGAACTCTGTCAACTATGAGGAGCTTACATATGAGGGATATGGCCCGAACGGAGTGGCAATTATTGTCACAGCTCTGACTGACAACAAGAACCGTACAGCAGCCAATGTGAGAAGCGCCTTCACAAAGGGCGGCGGAAACATCGGCGCACAGGGCAGCGTTTCCTTTATGTTTGACAAGAAGGGACAGATTATCATTGACAAGGAAGAGTGCGACATGGATGCCGACACTCTGATGATGGAGGCTCTCGACGCAGGAGCGGAGGACTTCGCAGAGGAGGCGGACAGCTACGAGATCGTGACGGATCCGGATGATTTCAGCGCAGTCAGGGAAGCTCTCGAGGCAAAGGGAATCCCCATGATGGAGGCTGAGGTCACCATGATTCCTCAGACATGGGTGGAGCTGACTGACGAGGAGTCCATCAAGAAGATGAACCGTCTGCTGGATCTCTTGGATGCAGATGACGATGTGCAGGCGACCTACCACAACTGGGACGAGTAAGGCGGACTGCCGGTGTCCCCTGCAGAGGGCTGCATCAGAACTCTGTGAAAGCGCCGGAGGGCGGAGAAGAGACCCCGGCTGTCAAAGCAGGGGGGAGAAGACGGAAGAAATCAGGCTGCGGCAAAGGGAAGAGGATTTCCCACTTTGCCGCAGCTTTTTGTGTGACGGTGCAGGAGATAAAATACACGCCGCAAAGAGATAAAATACAGGCCATAAAAAATGCAGGCAGAAGGGCGGCAGACGGGAGGAACAAATGAGCGGGAAGAGAGCGCAGGAAGAGGAGACAAAGGCAGGCCAAGAAGAGGCGAAGGAGGCAAAGGATCGGGGGATAAGGGATATGGCCGTTCTGATTCTGGCGGCTGTGCTCGGAATCCTGGTGGGAGCAGTCACAGGGGCTCTGGACGCTCTGTTTGGCCGCGTTCTGCTGGCAGTTACAGCCTGCAGGATGGAATACGGGACCATTCTCATTCCGTTTCTTGCCCTGGCGGGCGTGCTGAGCGTATATCTCTACAGAACCTTTGGAGAAAAATGCGCCAGGGGCATGGGGCTTGTATTTGAGGTGGGCTTCGGGACGGAGAAGGAGATTCCGCTGCGGCTGATCCCCCTTGTGACAGGGAGCACCTGGCTCACCCATCTGTTCGGAGGAAGTGCCGGGCGGGAGGGAGTGGCGGTACAGATAGGAGCTGCCGTATCTCATGGGATGTTTGGCCGTCTTCCTTTTAAAAACAGCTCGCGGATATTTCTGGTAACAGGGATGGCTGCCGGATTTGCAGGGCTGTTCAGAACACCTCTCGCAGCCGTCCTCTTTGCTGCCGAGGTGCTGTGGGCCGGCAGGCTGGAATACAGGGCCCTTGTTCCGGCGCTGACAGCCTCGTTTACTGCCAGCGCCGTGTCTGGCGCTCTGGGACTTGAAAAGTTTGTCTTTCCGGTGGAGAGCCTTAACGGCGGCGGCCTTTCCTTTTCCACCGTGTTTCTGCTTCTCGGGGCAGGGCTGATTTTCGGCACAGTAGGGGGCGCCTTTGCCTGGACGCTGGGGAGACTTAAGAAAGGGCTGGGGGAAGCGGTGAAAAACCCTGTTGTGCGGATTGCGGTCTGCAGCGCGGGACTCAGCATTCTGCTTCTCTTATTTTACGGCGGACGCTACTGCGGGCTTGGGACAAACCTGATCGAGGGAAGCCTGAGCGGAGAGGATGTGAAGGTGTTCGACTGGATACTGAAATTTTTCTTTACTGCAGTTACGATTGCAGCAGGCTTTCAGGGAGGAGAGGTCACCCCTCTGTTTTCCATCGGAGCCAGCCTGGGAGCCGCTCTTTCCCTTATCCTCCCCCTGCCGCTTCCGCTTTTGGCGGCTCTGGGATATGCCGCTGTCTTCGGCGGAGCTACCAATACCTTTCTGGCTCCGGTATTCATCGGGGCAGAGGTCTTTGGCTGTGAGCTGCTTCCCTGCTTTTTCATTGTCTGTGCGGCAGCGCGGCTGTGCAATGGGGGACAGTCGATCTACAGCCTCCAGAGGAGAGAACAGTGGGAACAGCAGGAGAAATGAGCTGAAACAGAACAATAGAAGTAAAGGGCGAAACGAGGAAGCCTCTCGTTGAAAACAGCAAAAAAGTAAGAAAATTGTAAAAAGACGGGAATTGATTCCGCAAGTGCATGTGCTATACTTAGATGAGAACAGTCTGAAAAGCAGCCGGACACAGGCTTTTTGCCTGGGGGAAGGCAGATGAGAGGAGAGGAAAAGATGCAGTACAGAAAGAGAATGCGCACCCTGTGGGCGGCCGTTTCCGCGGCAGTCTTTTGTGCGTCAGCGCCGATGACAGTCCAGGCGGCGGCCTTTGAGAAGGAAAACGGCCAGTATGTAAATGCTGAGGGAACCGCTGTGGAGGGAGCGCTTTTCCGCGGAGTCAGCGTTTCAAAGTATCAGGGAGAGATTGACTGGGCAGCCGCTGCCGCAGATGATGTGAGCTTTGCCATGATCCGCATGGGGTATCTGGACAGCCTGGATCCGACCTTTGACGCCAATATGAGGGAGGCGGCGGCATCCGGAATCCAGACAGGAGTGTATCTCTACTCCCAGGCCCTGGATGTGGACCGGGCAGTGAAGGAGGCTCAGTTTGCGGTCCGGACGGCAAAAGACTACAGGGTATCCTATCCGATCGCCATGGATGTGGAATCTGCCTATATCTCCGGCCTTTCCAGGCAGGAACTGACAGATATAGTCAACGCTTTCTGCCGGACTGTGGAGGAGGCCGGCTACCATCCGGTGGTATTCGGCTATAATGACTGGCTGGTCAATAAGATGGATACGAGCCAGATTCCCTATGATATCTGGTATGCCAGATACGGAACTGTCAATACGTATCCGAACCGCACCATCTGGCAGTGTACGGACAGCGGGACAGTAGACGGGATTGAAGGCCCCGTATGTCTGGAGCTGGCATTTACCGACTACAGCCAGGTGATTTCGCCGGAGGGCTTTAAGAAAATTGACGGAAGCTGGTACTATTTTAAGGATTATGCAAAGACTGACGGATGGGTGCAGGCAAACGGAGTCTGGTATTATCTCGATCCGGAGGATGGAGGCAGAATGGTATCTGACTGCTGGAAGGAGATTGACGGGCAGATGTACCAGTTTGACGCCAGCGGAGCCATGCTCTAAAACAGAAAAAGGAAGTGGTTTTGGCCGATACCTGAAGACGGGAGGCGAAACTGCTTCAAAAAAGAGGCCGGATGCCCGGGGGAAAATGAGGGCATCCGGCCTCTTTCGCGACCCGCCGCAGGCGGAGAATCCTGCGAAGCAGGATTCTATTTTATACGGCTTGCTGATCAGTCATTATAGTGATAGCTGTCAAGGAGCTGGTTTTTCATGTGCCACAGCTCATTGGACAGATCCACATGAACCTCATGAGGATTGATCAGACGTCTGGACTCATCCCAGAGAGTATTCAGCTCTCTCTGACAGTAATCGCGGATCTCCATGACCTTCGGTGAATGGTACACGCATTCGCCGGACTGGAAGACAGGAACAAGCAGCTCGCGCATCGTATAGGTGCCCGGAGCCAGGTGAGTCTTTTTCCAGGTCTCGATGGGATCAAACAGCAGCAGGGACTTGTTTTCGTCGTAAACCTCATCTGCCAGACAGATCAGGTCGGCGATTATCTTGCCGTCGTTCTTTCCGTAGATGCGGTAGATTGTCTTATTGCCGGGATTTGTCACCTTCTCCGTATTCTCCGACAGTTTGATCTTCGGTATAAACTTTCCGGTGTCTCTGTCTCTGATAGCAGCCAGCTTGTAGACGCCGCCGAAGGAAGGGCAGTCCTTGGAGGTAATCAGGTTTGTCCCGACGCCCCAGGAGTTGATGGTGGCTCCCTGCATTTTCAGGCTGTCAATGAGATACTCGTCCAGATCATTGGAGGCGGAGATAATCGCATCGGTAAAGCCTGCTGCGTCCAGCATGGCCTTGGCCTTTTTGGACAGATAGGCCAGATCGCCGCTGTCCAGACGGATGCCGTATCCCTTTAACGGAATGCCGGCCTCCCTCATCTCCGTAAACACGCGGATCGCATTGGGCACGCCGGAATTCAGCGTATCGTAGGTGTCGACTAAGAGGATGCAGGCGGAGGGGTAGAGCTTGGCGTAGGTGCGGAAGGCGGTCAGCTCATCCGGGAAGCTCATGATCCAGCTGTGAGCGTGAGTTCCCTTCACCGGAACGTCAAACATCTGTCCGGCCAGCACGTTGGAGGTTCCGATGCAGCCGGCAATCATGGCAGCTCTGGCTCCGTAAATTCCGGCATCCGGCCCCTGGGCGCGGCGCAGTCCAAATTCCATGATGCCGTCCCCGCGGGCTGCATGGATGATGCGGGAAGTCTTGGTGGCGATCAGGCTCTGGTGGTTTACAATATTCAGGATAGCCGTTTCCACAAGCTGGGCCTGCATAATCGGCGCGATTACCTTGATAAGGGGCTCCCTGGGAAAGATCACGGTTCCCTCCGGGATGGCATAAATATCCCCTGTAAACTTAAAGTTGCGCAGATAGTCAAGAAAATCCTCCGTGAACAGGCCTGTGCTTCTGAGGTAGTCCACATCCTCCTTTTCAAAGTGGAGATTTTTTATATATTCGATCACCTGCTCCAGTCCCGCACAGATGGCAAATCCGTTTCCGTCGGGATTATTTCTGTAGAAGGCGTCAAAGATGACCATCTCGTTGGCATCCTTCTCGTGAAAATAGCCCTGCATCATGGTAAGCTCGTACAGGTCTGTCAATAAAGTAAGGTTTCGTGGCTCCATAGCGTTCTCCTTGTAAAAATTTGTAGAATAGTATGTGTTAATTGCGTAAAAGTATATCATAAAATGTAAAAAATGCAAAATGAATTGACAAAAAAATAACAAAACAGAAAAGAAGAGAGGCAGACGCGGCTTTGTCAGTCTCAGAACGCTTGCCCTTCTTCCACTGCCTCCGCTCTCCTTATTTGCCGGCTCCAGGTATTTTTCTATACATCCCCCGCCTTTTGTGATAAAATAACAGGAAAATGCAAAGAGAAAATCAACGGAGGGAACAGGGATTTATGTATACAGTAGTAGTTGCAGATGATGAGGAGGAATTGAGGAGAGCCATTATCCGCAGGATTAACTGGGAGGAAATTGGATTTCAGGTGGTGGGAGAGGCTGAAAACGGGATTGAAGCCCTGGAGCTGGTGGGGGAGAAGGAGCCGGATCTTCTTCTCACGGATATACGGATGCCGTTTATTTCCGGCGTGGAGCTGGCCAGGCAGGTCAGAGAGATCCGTCCAGCTACACAGATCGCATTCCTCAGCGGTTTTGACGATTTCTCTTATGCCCAGCAGGCGATTCAGTACAATATTATCAGCTACATGCTCAAGCCGATCTCCATGGCGGATTTGACAGAAAATCTCATTCAGATTAAGCAGAAGATCGACCGGCTGTTCTCCGAGTTTGCCGAGCGCAGAAAAAATGAGATCAATATTTCGGAATTTCTTCTTCCACTTCTGTTAGACAGCTTTCAGATGGCCAGCACGCCGGAGAGGGAGCAGATGCTGAAAGCTCAGGCACAGGCCTGCGGCATGATAAAGCCGGAGAGCGAGAGTATCCGGTATCTGGTGACGGCAGTTACTTTTCGCGACGAAAATGGAAACAACTGCACAGAGCACAGCCATGTTCATGCAGTAGATACCATTTTGAAAAAGTATATCAAATATGAGAGCTTCTTTCTGGAGGACAAGATTGTATCCGTGCTGTGGAGCACACCGGCATCCTTTGACAAGTATCTGCACATCCTGGCAGACGACATTGTCCAGAGCTCTGCCCGTATTCTGAATCTGAGATGCAGCCTGGGCGCCAGCCGTGTAGTCCAGGGTTTTACGGATCTGTCTGAGGCCTACAGGGATGCGGTCAATGCCATGCGCTACGCAGGCAGGAGCGGCCAGGGCGGAGTCAGGTACATTATAGATGAGGAGCCGTTTTCCGGCGTGGACATGGACTATGTGATGAAGGTGGTAGCAAACATCGAAGAGAAGATAAGGGGAGGAGCCAGGGAGGAGCTGGAAAGCTATCTGTGGGAGGTGTTCGGCTGCCTGAAGGACGAGAACAATTCCAGGGAAAAGGTCAACTTTATGCTGGTGGAAATTCTGTCCTGCGTCTGCCGGATCATGTATTCCATGTCAGCCGAATCTGATGCAGCGGCTCTGAAGGCAGATCCGTTTATGCAGCAGATGGCCTTTCTCGACAGCTCCCTGAAGGATGCTTCAGAACATTTTGTTCATTTCTGCATGGCGGCCAGGGATCGGATCGCTGAGCATAAGACGAAGAGCAGCATGGATATATGCGACAGGGCGATTCGCTATATTGAGGATAATTATTCTAACGCAGACCTGTCTTTAATGTCAGCCAGCACGGAGATTGGCGTGAGCCCCAATTATTTAAGCGCCCTGATAAAAAAGCGTACGGGAAACAGCTTTGTGGATTATCTGACAAAAAAGAGGATGGAGACGGCCAAAATCCTGCTCTTAAATACGGCAATGAAAATCCGCGAGGTGTCGGAGGCCTGCGGCTACAATGACCAGCACTATTTCAGCTACTGCTTTAAAAAATATGAGGGAGTTTCGCCGAACATGCTGAGGCGTCAGCTTACCCAGGAGGAGAGGCAGGCATGAGAAAAGGGGAGAAAAGCAAGAAAAAGCGGGCCGGAAGCAGTTTCAGCAGCGCCGGCATGATGGCCGCCCTGGTGGTGTCCATGGTGTTTGTGTGCCTGCTGGCGGGAATGATCATCTTCGTCACCACCTACCGGCACTCGATGATCCAGAATGTGAAGACATTCAGCGATCAGGCGGCTGTTCAGGTTGTCAATATCGTGGACAATTATATGGACGACATCAACAGCTCTCTGGAACTGATCAAAAATCTCTTCGCAGAGGGCGGGGTAAAGATGGACGAGAGCTTAAACAGCATGGTTGACATGCGCACAGACGTGGCGGCAGTCACCACCTATGATCCCGATACAGGAGAGCTGACAGGCGCGTGGACAGGGAGGAAAACGTTCAAGGATCACCCGCTGAAAAATCTGTCCTTTGACCCTCAGACAGTACCGGGACCTGGGGAAATCGTAATATCAAAGCCCCATGTGGAAAGCCTTCTTCTCAATGAGTATCCGTGGGTGGTCTCCATCTCAAGCCTGGTGGAAACGAGGGATAAGGGGGAGCAGATTGTAGTTCTGGACTCCCGCTTCTCCCAGATAGCCAGCTACGTGGACAATGTGGGAGTAGGAAACCACGGATACTGCTTTATCATAGACAGGCAGGGAAACATCGTCTATCATCCTCAGCAGCAGCTTATCTTTGCCGGACTGAAGGAGGAGAATACGGCGGACATGGCCCGGCGTCCTGACGGTACCTATGAGGAGAGCGGGGTCATTTACACCATACATACAAAGGAAGGGAGCGACTGGCGCATCGTGGCAGTCAGCTTCGTGGATGAGCTGATAGAGGAGCGGCTAAAGAGCTGCGTGCTTCTGCTGGCTGCCCTGCTCATGGCAGTGCTGACGGCCACCATTATCAGCAGCATTGTGCTCTCCCGCTATATTTCCAGGCCGCTTCTGAGCCTGAATAAAGCCATGGGAGAGTTTGAGGCCAATGCGGAGGGCTTTTCCTATGTGCCCGCCTACGGAAGCAGAGAGGTCACGTCTCTCTCACACGCCTTCGGCCATCTCGTTATACGGATTCAGGAGCTGATGAACCAGGTGAGGAAGGAGGAGATTGCTCTGAGAAAAACAGAGCTTCGCGCGCTCCAGGCCCAGATTAACCCTCATTTCCTGTACAATACCCTGGATTCCATTGCCTGGATGTGCGAGGAGGGGAGAAACGGGGATGCTGTGGAAATGGTGAACGCCCTGGCCAGGCTGTTCCGCATCAGCATCAGCAAGGGGCACGAGCTGATTCCGGTGGAGAAGGAGGTAGAACACGCCAAAAGCTACCTGCAGATTCAGAAATTCCGCTATAAAAACCAGTTTCAGTACAGCTTTGATGTACAGGAGAGCTGTCTGTGCTATTACTGCAATAAGATCACTCTCCAGCCGATCATTGAAAATGCCATCTATCACGGTCTGAACCGGATGATCGATGAAGGATTCATTGAAATCCGCATTTATGAGGACGGGGATGATGTGGTCTTTACTGTGGAGGACAATGGAGTCGGCATGACAAAGGAACAGTGCGACAGGATTCTCCACCGGGAGGTAAAGGGACAGACGGGAGGCATCGGAATCAAAAACGTCAATGACCGGGTGAAAATATACTTTGGCGAGCAGTATGGAATAACCATAGAGAGCGAGCTGGATGAGGGAACCAAAGTTTCCATCCGCATGCCGAAGGTGAAGGAGGAGATTTATGAAACACGCTAGAAGGATAAAAACAGTCTTTCTTCTCCTGCTTGCGGCTGTGATTGCTCTGCTTGGAGGAACGGCCGCCCATATGAGCCGCAGGCAGGAGAGATACCAGGTGGCAATGATTGTGAAATCCACAGAGTCCGCATTCTTTCAGTCTGTGTTTGCGGGGGCAGGCGCGGCTGCAACGGAATACAATGTTTCACTTATTACCGAGGGACCGGAATCGGAGGAGGATTACGCAACACAGAACGAGATGATCTATAAGGCTGTGGAAAACGGAGCCGACGCCCTGGTGATTTCTGCCGTCGATTTCAATAAAAATGCCGAGGCTGTAGACTGGGCTGCAGCCAAGGGGATTCCTGTGGTAGTTATAGACAGCGATGTGAACAGCAGCGCAGTAAAGTTCCGCATCGGAACGGACAATGAGGAGGCTGGGAGAATGGCCGCCCGGGCCGCCCTTGACGGAACGGACGGGGAGCTTTTTATCGGGATTGTAAACTTTGACGAGAACACGGCCAACGGCCAGCAGCGGGAGCAGGGCTTCCGGGAGGAGGCAAAAAAGGACAGCAGGGTAAAAGAAATTGTAACGATCAATGTGCCCTCTGCCATAGATGACACGAGGGCTGCCACGAAGGGCCTGCTCTCGACCCATCCGGAAATCAATGTGATTACCACGTTCAACGAGTGGACAAGCCTTGGCGTGGGCTGGGCTATCCGGGATCTGAATAAGAAGGATGACATAAGCGTGGTGGCCTTTGACAGCAATGCTGTTTCTGTGGGAATGCTTGAAACGGGGGAGGTGGATGCGCTGATCGTGCAGAATCCCTACGCCATGGGCTATCTGGGAGTGGAGAAGGCCTGGGAAATTTTAAGCAGAAGAGGCGTGGAGGGCGATAAGCTCGACACGGAAACCACCCTTGTGACGAGGGAAAACATGTTCCTGGATGAGTACCAGAAGATTCTGTTTCTGTTTGACTGACAAGCGCCTGTCTGCTCTGCACCGTCTTTAAGCGCTTTTTAAGCAAGCCTTGACTTTTTAATGGAAACTGTTTACAATAATAGCGGTATACTGTCAGATGTATACTGGAACAACAATCAGACCATAAAAACTGTGACGGAGACAGTAGTGCTTTGCCGAAAGGCGCAGCGAGGCGGGGACGGTGTGAGCCCGCCGCAAGTAGGAAGGCGTGAAGATCACTCCTGAGTTGCAGGCTGAACAGAAGAGAAGGGCAGAATTTCAGTGAAGGAAGCTGCGTTTTCCCATCTCATTAAGCTGAGCCGGTGTCCGCCGTTAGAGGGAGCGCATATGAAGTATGCAGTAACAGGTGGTTAAACGAGGTAAGTGTATGCCTTCGTCCTTTTACAGGACGAAGGTTTTTTTATTTCATAGGAAACTGCATTCCTATGAAACAAAAACGCTCCGCGAGGATCGCACTGCGGCGGAAAAGAACATGCCGCTGATGGGATCCGCCGCAGGCGGAGAATCCTGCGGGGCAGGATTCTATTTTAATATTTACTGCTTCTGCATACACGAAATTTCACCAGACAGGAGGAAAAAAGCATGTATGACAAGGTCTCTACCGACATGAATTTCGTGGAGAGAGAAAAAAAGACAGAGAAATTCTGGGCTGACAACAAGATTTTCGAGAAAAGTATCGAGAGCCGCAAGGAGGGCCCGACCTACACCTTTTACGACGGTCCGCCTACGGCAAACGGAAAGCCTCATATCGGCCACGTTCTGACACGTGTTATCAAGGATATGATCCCCAGATACCGCACCATGAAGGGCTACATGGTTCCCAGGAAGGCAGGATGGGATACCCATGGACTTCCGGTAGAGCTGGAAGTGGAGAAGATGCTGGGCCTTGACGGCAAGGAGCAGATCGAGCAGTACGGCCTGGAGCCGTTCATCGGCCACTGCAAGGAGAGCGTCTGGAAGTATAAGGGGATGTGGGAGGATTTCTCCGCCACCGTCGGCTTCTGGGCTGACATGGATCACCCTTACGTAACTTATCACAATGATTTCATCGAGTCTGAGTGGTGGGCCTTAAAGCAGATCTGGGAGAAGGGGCTGCTCTATAAGGGATTCAAGATTGTGCCTTACTGTCCGCGCTGCGGAACACCTCTTTCCAGCCATGAGGTGGCTCAGGGCTACAAGGATGTAAAAGAGAAATCCGCTATCGCCAAATTTAAGGTAAAGGGCGAGGATGCCTATATCCTGGCCTGGACCACAACGCCCTGGACACTGCCCTCCAACGTGGCACTCTGCGTGAACCCGGATGAAACTTATGTGAAGGTCCAGATGAAGGAAGACGGAACCGTCTACTACCTGGCTCAGGCACTCTGCGACACCGTTCTCGGAGAGGGAAGCTACGAGGTGAAGGAGACCTACGTGGGAAAGGATCTGGAGTACAAGGAATATGAGCCGCTGTTTGACTGCGCTTCCAGCATCTGTGAAAAACAGCACAAGAAGGCATACTTTGTAACCTGCGATACGTATGTAACGCTGACAGACGGTACCGGAGTGGTTCACATTGCCCCTGCCTTCGGTGAGGACGACAGCAAGGTGGGAAGAAACTATGATCTTCCGTTTGTGCAGCTGGTGGATGCCAAGGGTGAGATGACAAAGGAGACTCCCTGGGCAGGAACCTTCTGCAAAAAGGCAGATCCGCTGGTGTTGAAGGATCTGGAGGAGAGAGGGCTCTTATTCTCCGCGCCGAACTTTGAGCACAGCTATCCCCACTGCTGGCGCTGTGATACTCCTCTCATCTACTATGCGAGAGAGTCCTGGTTTATCAAGATGACGGCGGTGAAGGACGATCTGATCCGCAACAACAATACCATCAATTGGATCCCTGAGAGCATCGGCAAGGGCCGTTTCGGCGACTGGCTGGAGAACGTACAGGACTGGGGCGTATCCAGAAACCGCTACTGGGGAACACCTCTCAATATCTGGGAGTGTGAGTGCGGATGCCAGCACTCTGTGGGAAGCATCGAGGAGTTAAAGAGCATGTCCGACAACTGTCCGGACGATATTGAGCTTCACCGCCCATTTATCGACGCAGTGACCATCCGCTGCCCGAAGTGCGGAAAGGAGATGCACCGCGTTCCGGAGGTGATTGACTGCTGGTTTGACTCTGGCTCCATGCCGTTTGCTCAGCACCATTATCCCTTTGAGAACAAGGAGCTGTTTGAGCAGCAGTTCCCGGCCGACTTTATCTCCGAGGCCGTGGATCAGACGAGAGGCTGGTTCTATTCTCTGCTGGCCATCTCCACGCTTCTCTTCAACAAGGCTCCGTACAAAAACGTAATTGTCCTCGGCCATGTCCAGGATGAGAACGGACAGAAGATGAGCAAGTCCAAGGGAAATGCGGTGGATCCGTTTGACGCCCTGGCTACCTACGGTGCAGACGCCATCCGCTGGTATTTCTACATCAACAGCGCGCCGTGGCTGCCCAACCGCTTCCACGGAAAGGCCGTGATGGAGGGACAGAGAAAGTTCATGGGCACTCTCTGGAATACCTATGCATTCTTCGTGCTCTATGCGAATATAGATAACTTTGACGCCACAAAATATACACTGGAGTACGATAAGCTGCCGGTTATGGATAAGTGGCTGCTGTCCAAATTAAACACCCTGATCAAGGAAGTGGACAGCAATCTTGGAAATTACAGGATCCCGGAGGCTGCGAGAGCCCTTCAGGACTTTGTGGATGATATGAGCAACTGGTACGTGAGAAGAAGCCGTGAGCGCTTCTGGGCCAAGGGAATGGAGCAGGACAAAATCAATGCCTACATGACGCTTTACACAGCTCTCGTGACTGTGTCGAAGGTGGCTGCTCCCATGATTCCGTTTATGTGCGAGGATATCTACCAGAATCTGGTCAGAAATATTGATAAGACGGCTCCTGAGAGCGTGCATCTGTGTGACTTCCCGACTGCCGAGGAGAGCCATATTGACAAGGAGCTGGAGGCCTACATGGATGAGGTCTTAAAGATTGTAGTCTTTGGCCGTGCTGCCAGAAATACGGCAAATATCAAGAACCGTCAGCCGATTGGAAAGATGTTTGTGAAGGCAGAGAGAGCGCTTCCTGAGTTCTATCAGGAGATCATTGAAGATGAGCTGAATGTTAAGACAGTGGAGTTTACAGACGATGTGCGCGCCTTCACCTCCTACAGCTTCAAGCCGCAGCTTAAGACAGTAGGCCCGAAATACGGAAAGCAGCTGGGCAATATCAGGAAGGCTCTCTCTGAGATCGACGGCAATGCTGCCATGGATACGCTGAATGAAAAGGGCGCACTGACCTTTGACTTTGACGGAGCAGAGGTGGTTCTCACGAAGGAGGATCTGCTGATCGACGCAGCCCAGGTTGAGGGATATGTCTCCGAGGGAGACAATACGGTGATGGTGGTGCTTGACACCAACCTGACGCCGGAGCTTCTCGAGGAAGGCTTTGTGAGAGAGATCATCAGCAAGATTCAGACCATGAGGAAGGAAGCAGGCTTCGAGGTGATGAACCACATCCGCGTCTTTGTAAACGGCAATGAGAAGATTGCAGAGATCTTTGCAGAGCACGGGGAAGAGATCAGAAGCGAAGTGCTGGCAGACGAGATTTTACCGGGACAGACAGGCGGATACGCAAAAGAGTGGAACATCAACGGGGAAAAGGTAATGCTCGGCGTTGAAAAGATTGGCTGATTTCGTCAGCCAAAATCCGGCGTTGCAGACCAGGCAGGGGGCAGCTTTTAGGCAGTGAGGGCAGCTTCCGGGCAGGCGGAAGGCAGGGCCGCGGCGGTATGGAACCGCCAGCGGCTTTCCGGACGCCGGAGAGTGAAAACCGCTTATCAGGAGGATAGAAGATGCAGACATTTGACAAGGAAACATTTAAAAAGAGCATAATTGACAATGTAAAGAACCAGTACAGGAAAACCATTGACGAGGCTACCCCGCAGCAGGTTTATCAGGCTGTCGCTTATGCCGTTAAGGATGTGATTATAGACGAATGGATTGCAACGCACAAGGCCTACGACCGCGATGATGCGAAGATCGTATACTATCTGTCCATGGAGTTTTTAATGGGACGTGCGCTGGGAAACAACATTATAAACATCGGAGCACAGAAGGAAATCAAGGAGGCTCTCGAGGAGCTGGGCTTTGATTTAAATGCCATTGAGGATCAGGAGCCGGATCCGGCGCTTGGAAACGGGGGCCTCGGAAGGCTCGCCGCCTGCTTTTTGGATTCCCTGGCGACTCTGGGTTATCCGGCCTACGGCTGCGGCATCCGCTACCACTACGGCATGTTCAAACAGAAGATTGAAAACGGTTACCAGCTGGAGGTGCCGGACGAGTGGCTGAAGAACGGCTATCCCTTTGAGCTTCGCCGGGCAGAGTACGCCACAGAGGTTAAATTCGGCGGCTATGTAAAGACGGTCTGGGAAAACGGCAGAAACCACTTTGTGCAGGAGGGATACCGCTCCGTTATGGCCATCCCCTACGACATGCCGATTGTGGGCTACGGCAACAACGTGGTAAACACTCTGCGCATCTGGGACGCACAGCCTCTCAACTCCTTCAGCCTTCAGGCTTTCGACAAGGGAGATTACCAGAAGGCGGTGGAAGAGGAGAATCTGGCCAAGAACCTGGTAGAGGTACTCTATCCCAACGACAATCACTATTCCGGCAAGGAGCTGCGCTTAAAGCAGCAGTACTTCTTCATCTCCGCCAGCGTGCAGAGAGCCGTTGCCAAGTACAAGGAAACACACAGCGATATCCATAAGCTGCCAGAGAAGGTGATTTTCCAGTTAAATGATACCCATCCGACTGTGGCTATCGCCGAGCTTATGAGAATCCTTCTGGATGTGGAGGGACTTGAGTGGGATGAGGCCTGGGCCATCACCACCAAGTGCTGTGCCTACACAAACCACACGATTATGTCCGAGGCTCTCGAGAAATGGCCGATCGAGCTGTTCTCCCGCCTGCTTCCGCGTATTTACCAGATCGTGGAGGAGATCAACCGCCGCTTCTTAATCGAGGTGGAAAAGAAGTATCCAGGCAACTATGAGAAAGTCAGAAAGATGGCCATTATCTTTGACGGACAGGTGAAGATGGCGCATCTGGCCATTGTAGCCGGCTTCTCTGTAAACGGCGTTGCGAAGCTGCACACGGAGATCTTAAAGCATCAGGAATTAAAGGATTTCTACGAGATGATGCCGGAGAAGTTCAACAACAAGACGAACGGCATTACCCAGAGAAGATTCCTGCTTCACGGAAATCCGGAGCTGGCAGCCTGGGTGACAGACAAGATCGGGGACGAGTGGATCACAGACCTGCCTCAGATTGCAAAGCTGAAGGTCTATGCAGACGACAAGAAGTGCCAGCAGGAATTTATGAATATCAAGTACCACAACAAGCTGCGCCTTGCAAAATACATCAAGGAGCACAACGGCATTGATGTAGATCCGAGATCGATTTTTGACGTGCAGGTGAAGAGACTTCACGAGTACAAGAGGCAGCTGTTAAACATCCTCCATGTAATGTATCTGTACAATCAGCTGAAGGATAATCCGAATATGGAGATGGTTCCGAGAACCTTCATCTTCGGAGCAAAGGCAGCGGCAGGCTATCAGATTGCCAAAAAGACCATCAAGCTCATCAATTCCGTGGCAGATGTGATCAACCACGATAAGTCGATTAACGGAAAGATCAAGGTGGTATTTATCGAAGACTACCGCGTGTCCAACGCAGAGATCATCTTTGCGGCAGCCGATGTGAGCGAGCAGATCTCCACAGCCAGCAAGGAGGCTTCCGGCACGGGAAATATGAAGTTCATGCTGAACGGAGCGCTGACTCTTGGAACCATGGACGGAGCCAATGTGGAGATTGTGGAGGAGGTTGGAAAGGAGAATGCATTCATCTTCGGACTTTCCTCCGACGAGGTGATCAATTACGAGAACAACGGCGGCTACAATCCGGTTGAAATCTTCAACACAGACCAGGAGATCAGACGGGTGCTGATGCAGCTGATCAACGGCTACTATGCACCGGAGGATCCGGAGCTGTTCAGGGATATCTATAACTCCCTGTTAAATACAAAGAACAGCGCAAAGGCGGACACCTACTTTATTCTCAAGGACTTCCGCTCCTACGCCGAGGCTCAGAAGCGCGTGGAGGAGGCCTACAAGAATCAGGAGTGGTGGGCAAAGGCGGCGCTCTTAAATACTGCCTGCTCAGGCAAGTTCTCCTCTGACAGAACCATTGAGGAGTATGTAAAGGACATCTGGCACCTTGACAAGGTGAAGGTGGAGCTGTAATCATAGCAGATAAGGAAAAAGCTGACAGGGATTCTGCCAGCTTTTTCCTTATCTCAGCATCTCATCTTTTTTCTCGAGAATGGCCGCTACGGCTGTGCAGGCCGGGCAGTCGCAGTATTTCGCTCCGGCAGCCCTGATTTCTCTGGCGTGGGCAGCTATCTGGCCAGCCTTGTCGCCAAACACTTTGATTCCTGCCTCAGACTCGGCAAAGGCTTCCAGCCCTTCGGCGGTCACAATATCGGCTTCCAGCTCTTTCAGGTACTGTCTTGTAGCCTCGGCCTCCCGGTCAGTTCCCGCTGCTTCCAGCCATGCCTTTGCCGCAGCCTTTGCCTCCGCGCAGCAGCTGGCAGAATTCATAAGTTCGTGGGACTTTTCACTTACATAGTTCAGCAATTCTTTTTCCATAATGAAAATCTCCTTTCCAGTTCTGAAATTTAATTGGATTTTACCATAATTTTTACTAAATTTCAATTGTGATCGTCATTCGCCGCCGGCACCCGAAGGGAGCCAAAACACAACTGCGGCGAGTGCACCTCCCTCGGAGAGAATAGCATATCCGAAGGATATGATGGAAAGTCAGCCAGTCATAAATCTGCACAAAGACACATAAACTGTAAAAACAGCTGGAACCTTTTTCTGTCCTCTTTTCTTCAGCTGATATGCACGCCAGATCTTTTATTTACCTCAGAATGTCCAGAACACATTTGAAACGTACAGAAAATAATTTTCAGAAATGGAGTGGTTTTCCTATGAAGCGTATCGCAGCAGTGTGTGTGGCGTCACTGATCTTTCCCTATGTCCTAACGATGGCGTGGACAGGCCGTCAGGGGGGAACGGCAATGGCAGGTGTTGTGTCATCCTCGCAGATAGGAGAGGGAGAGCGGGTGATTGTCCTGGATCGGGAAGGGGCAGAGCAGCCAGTTCTTCTTGAGGAATATCTGATCGGCATTGTTGCTGAGCAGATTCCGGCAGAGTATGAGCTGGAGACAATCAAGGCCCAGATGATCATTGCCAGGACGTACCTGTACGGGGTTATGGGGGAGGAGCATTCAATACCGGAATCGGCTCTGGATCTGGATATTCTGACTGAGAGCGGCATGCAGGAGCTCTGGGGAAAGGATTATTTCCTCCGGTATTACAACAAGTTTGCAGATGCGGCGAAAGAAACAGAGGGGCAGATCCTTACCTTTGACGGCAGCCCTATTGATCCGCTGTTCCACGGGATCAGCGCGGGAAAGACAAGAGAGGGGGATGAGCTGCATCCATACCTGGTCTCTGTCGACTGTCCGGAGGATGTGAATTCGCCGGGGTATCTGACAGTGGAGACGTTTACGCCGGAGGAGTTCTGTAAACGATTAAACGGGATGGAAAATTCGCCTGAGCTGTCTGCGGACACTGCTTTTGAAAGTATACAGATTGTGGAAAAGGACGGCGCCGGGTACGTCAGCCAGGTGAAGGCGGGAGAGAAGCTGTACACAGGGGAGGAGATCCAGTACGCTCTGGGCCTCAAATCCTGCGCCTTCTCCTTTGAGAAGATGGAATCGGGAATCCGCTGCGTAACTGAGGGAAAAGGACACGGATACGGCTTTGACCAGTGGGGGGCAAATGAGAAGGCGAAGGAGGGATATACAGCGGAGGAACTGCTGAAATTTTACTATAAAAATATTGTTTTGATTTCTGAATAAGTCGCCTCGGTTTGGTAAGAATATTACCGAGGTGATAAGCGTGAAAAAAAAGATGAACCAGCTGCTCAGGGACAAAGTTCTTCTGGGAATGATGGTATTAGGCCTGCTGACTATTGTTGCCGCAGCAGGGACAGTGAAATTCAGACAGGGAAGCGATAGAGTGGAGGAAAATCCATATCTGGAGGTCCCGGAAACGGGCGGGTACATTGTGGAGCAGAACCCGCAGCCGCAGGCTGAGGAAAAATCAGCAGAAAATGCCGCCGAGGCTACAGACGAGGACACAAAGGTGGCAGGAAGCTCCAATGCAGAGTATTCAAAGGAAGACAAAAAGGATACCGGTGGAGAAGCTGCAGACAGAGAGGCCGATGCAGGAGCAGAAGCCTCAGGCACCAGCGCCAAAGCACTGACCCTTGATTTCAAGGATACTGACAAGCTGGCCTGGCCTGTAATGGGAAATATTATCCTCGATTACAGCATGGATACGACAATCTATTTTCCGACTCTGGATCAGTACAAATGCAATCCGGCTCTGATTATCCAGAGCGATGTGAGCAGCCCTGTCCTGGCGCCTGCCAATGCCCGGGTTACAGAATGCGGCTCTAATGAGGAGATCGGCAACTATGTCGTCATGGATCTGGGCAACGAGTACACTGCGATCTGCGGCCAGCTTAAGGATGTGAAGGCTGTGGAGGGGGAATACCTCTATAAGGGCGATACCATCGGATATGTGGCGGAACCCACAAAATATTATTCCATTGAGGGGAATAATGTATTCTTCGAGCTCAGGCAGGGCGGACAGCCTGTTGATGCCCTGGATTACCTGGAGTAGGAAGCGGCAGGCTGTGAGCTGGCTTAGCCAGAGTGAAAGAAAAAATGCGCTCTGAACGGAAGTAATTGCAGATTCCGCTCGGAGCGTTTTTTTCTGGGACAAAAGAACGTCAAGGAGGAAAACAGAGGTTTGTTCAGTCTGTGAAAGGAGAAGGAAAAAAGGCTGCAAAGCTCTGCGTCATAAATCCAGAGATACTGGAATGAACGAGAGGGCTCCGGGTAATAAGTTCCGTGTCAAATCCGGTTGACATATTCTCAGGAAAAAGTTAAGATCATAAAAGGAGAAGGTTCTGCCCTGAAAATCGACAGGAGAGGATAAGGCTGGGGCGTCTGCAGAAGCAGGGCAGAAGGAGAAAGCAGAGAGGCCGCGGCCTGTATATGGGGAGACAGACATGAATATAGAAGTTCTCAGGAAAAATTTTGAAAGACACGAGTTTCAGACTTCTTTTTTCCAGACAAAAGAGGAGGCAGCCAATTATCTGAAGAGGGAGATCCGCGGATGCCGTGTTGCCTTTGGAGGTTCCATGACGCTTAAGGAGATGGGGCTTGACCGTGTGCTGGCTGAGGAAAATGAGGTGATCTGGCACTGGCTGACACCGGGGATGGATACACTCCTGCGGGCGAGAGCTGCCGATATTTACATAACCAGTGCGAATGGAGTTTCGGAGACAGGGGAACTTGTAAATATTGACGGAAATGGAAACCGGGTGTCAGAAACACTGTTTGGCCCTAAAAAAGTGTTTTTTGTGGTGGGTTCAAACAAGATCACTCCCGACCTGAACAGTGCATGGCAGAGGGCCAGGAATGTGGCGGCTCCTCTGAATGCGAAGCGCCTTCAGGCAGATACGCCCTGCGCGGCGGGAGACTGCTGCTATGAATGTTTGAGCCCCTCAAGACTTTGCCGCGCCACGGTAATTCTGGAGCGCCCGGTTAATGGGATGGAGGCAGAGGTGGTATTTGTCAATGAGCCTCTGGGATATTAGAAGATCAGACAGCTGAGAGCAGGCGGAAACGAAAGTATTCGGAAGCACTGCATGGTATTAGACAACAAGGAGAGAATAAGACAATGAATATTTTATTTTTTTTAACACCCAAGAGCGATGTAGCTTTTATTTACGAGGATGAAACTCTGAAGGAGGCCCTTGATAAAATGGAGCGTTACCAGTATGCGGCCATGCCGATTATCACCCGTCAGGGCAGATATGTGGGAACGATCACAGAGGGGGATCTGCTGTGGGGGATTAAAAATAAATTTGACTTTACTTTTAAGGGACTGGATCGGGTCCAGGTGACAGAGGTACCGAGAAGGCTGGACAATCAGCCAGTACTGGCGGGATGTGCCATGGAGGATTTGCTGGGCAAGGCAATGAATCAGAACTTTGTTCCTGTACTGGACGATCAGAAAAATTTCATCGGCATTGTCACCAGAAAAGAGATTATCAAATATCTGAGCAGACAGTCAAAGAGAGCCGAGGCCTGAAAGCCTGACGGGGGCCGAAGGGAGCCAAGACACTCCTGCGGCGAGTGTGCATCCCCCGGAGAGATACGTATTCGGAGGAGACGGCATAATAAACAGAGAGGGGCAGTCAGCATAAAAGCTGACTGCCCCCCTCTGTCAGAAAGCAGAAAATTTCTGACGTTAAAATTTTTTCCAGGTATCCCTCACAAACAGAATCAGAAGAGGAAAAATTTCAAGCCTTCCGGCCAGCATATCAAATATCAGTACACATTTTGCGCCGTTAGAAAACAGACCGAAATTCTGGGCGGGGCCTACCATCTCAAGGCCGGGTCCGATATTGTTCAGGGTGGCCGCTACAGCTGTAAAATTTGTCACAAGATCCTGATTGTCAAAGCCCACAAGAAGGACAGAAAAAGAAAATATGAGGACATAGGCAATCATAAAAACATTGATGGAGCGGACCACCTCGTGCTCTACAACCTTCCCGTCCATGGAAATTTTGCGCACTGCCTTTGGATGGAGGAAATGGTGAAGCTCCTTGTTAATTGTCTTAAGAAGGATAACAAAGCGGGAAACCTTGATTCCGCCGCCGGTACTTCCGGCGCAGGCACCGACAAACATCAGCATCACCAGGATGGTCTTGGACACCTGAGGCCATGTGTTGAAATCGGTAGTGGCGTATCCGGTTGTGGTGATGATGGAACCGACCTGGAAGGCTGCCTGCTGGAAGGCCTGTGCGACGGAAGGATAAAAGTCTTTAATATTAATGGTAATAATAACAATCGCGGCGGCGATAATTCCCAGGTAGCAGCGAACCTCTTCCATGCGGAAGGCTTTTTTGGGCTTTCGCAGCAGAAGAAGGAAATAAAAGCTGAAGTTTACGCCAAACAGGATCATAAACACGGTTACGACATTCTGAAGATAGGGCGAATACCCTGCCATACTGTCGTTTTTGATTCCGAAGCCTCCTGTTCCTGCTGTTCCGAAGGAGAGGGTCAGAGTGTCAAACAGAGGCATCCCTCCTGCCAGAAGAAGCAGGATCTCAAGCAGCGTCAGCGCGATATAGATAGAATACAGGATTTTGGCAGTGGACTGCAGCTTAGGAACCAGCTTTTCCACAGAGGGACCCGGGCTTTCTGCCTTCATCAGATTCATGTGATAGCCTCCTGTAAGAGGAAGCAGGCTCAGGATAAAGACGAGAACGCCCATTCCGCCGATCCAGTGAGTAAAGCTTCGCCAGAACAGAATGCAGTAGGGCAGGCTTTCCACATCGCTGAATATGCTGGCTCCCGTGGTGGTAAAGCCGGAGACTGTTTCAAACAGAGCATCAACGGGATTGGATGTTGCGCCGCTGAACAGGAAAGGCAGAGAACCCATCACGCTCATCACAATCCAGCTCAGAGAAACAGAGATAAATCCCTCTTTTGTGTAGAAAACCATGTTTTTAGGCTTTCGGATGGTGAGAGGAACTCCAATCACAAAGCAGAGAGCCATTGTGACAACAAAAGCAAAACCGGCTTTCTCCCCGTAGATCACAGCTGTCAGGCAGGGCAGAAGCATAAAAAGCCCTTCGAAGTTCAGAATCCATCCCACAATATAGGAAATCATGGAATAATTCATACCATCACCTCCTGCCTTCCAGAATGTCCAGAATATCGTGGCGGCCTCTCTCGAGAGTAACCACGATAACGGAATCCCCTACCTGGATGGAGTCGCTGCCTCCAGGAATAAAGGCCTGTTCCCCGCGGCGGATACAGCAGATCAGGTATCCCGGCTTCAGTCTGAGTTCAGACAGCGGAATATTTGTCACGGGACAGGACTCCAGAATGGAAAATTCAAGGGCCTCCACCCGGTTGTCCAGAAGCCGGTAAAGGGTTTCAATCGTATTGGCTGCAGAATGGCGCATGGTGCGTATATGCTGGATAATATAGTCGGCGGTCAGATACTTGGGATAGATCACGCTTCCGATGTCCAGCTCCTCAATAATATCATCAAAGGCCAGGCGGTTCACCTTGGAAATCAGCTTTGCGCCGGAATTCTTTTTTGCAAACAGGGCTAAAAGGATATTCTCCTCGTCCAGATTAGTCAGCGTCACAAAAGCCTCCGCCTGGCCGAGGCCTTCCTCCATCAGAAGGTGCCGATCGGTTCCGTCTCCGTGGATAACGGTCACATCCTCCGGAAGCATTTCGCTCAGAAATTCACATCTCTCCAGATTGTTTTCCACGATGCGGATTCTCATGCCGGTTTTGGAGAGCTGTTTGGCCAGATAATAGCCGATGGTGCCTCCGCCGACAATGATAACGCTTTTCACAGGAGCTGCCGGAAGGGAGAAGGCCTTGAGAAAACGAACGACATTGTCCCCTGCCGCAACAAAGGAGATGGTGTCGTTTTCACGGAGGACGAAGCTGCCGTCTGGAATATAGACTGTATCATCGCGTTCTACTGCACAGACCAGAATATCACTTCCTGAGCGCTTTGGAAGATCCATTACCTTCATCCCGCCTACAGGAATGCGTCTGTCCAGCTTCAGCTTGACGAGCTGGATTCTGCCGCCTGAAAAGTTATCTACCTTGATAGCGGCCGGGAAACGCAGAAGCCTTGAAATTTCAAGGGCAGTCGCAAGCTCGGGATTGATGATCATGGAAACGCCCATCTGCGCTTTGATAAAATCGATCTCCTGGCTGTACATGGGGTTTCTCACTCTGGCCACTGTCTGGCACCGGCTGGCCTTTTTGGCGATCAGGCAGCAGAGCAGGTTCAGCTCATCAGAACCGGTGACAGAGATCAGAATGTCCGCCTGCTCTACGCCTGCTTCCTGAAGTGTGCTGATGCTGGCACCGTTGCCCGTGATGCCGAGAACGTCCAGATCCTCCGTCACTTCCTGAATTTTTTTGGGATTTGTGTCAATAACTGTGATGTTATGCGCCTCAGTGGCAAGCTGCTCCGTCAGAGTTCGCCCGACCTTGCCGCAGCCGATAATGATAATTTTCATAATACACCTCGTCTGTCAGATTTATCTGCAGTAATGAAGATACAGCGGCTCTGCCTCCGGCCCTTTTATCAGGGCAGCCAGGAAAACAGTTACTGCGATAAAACAAGTTAAGAAAAGCCTGCTGCACGTAAGCTATTATAGCAAAGTAGGAGAGGAAAAGGAAGTTAAGAAAGAAGGAATATAGGGAAAATCAGAAGGGCAGGGTAAAGAATGATAAGGGGACGGCGGGATGGAGACTCTAAAAATCTCAGCCGGCCTGCAGGGAACAGCAAACAGGCAGTCTGGCATATCATAAAATTGTAAGCGAATCAGGAAAGGGCATATAAAGTATGAATTGCTATGAGCAGCAGTATTCTGACGGATTTCGGGAAGAAAGCCCAAGATCCGTGCGCCGTCAGCTTGAAGACAGCGTTCAGGCGGACTGGCGTCAGGCAGGGCGCGTGGTATTTGACTCGGATGCTTCCATAAACGGAGCTGCCGGGCAGCAGGAAATGCAGCATCAGGAGCTGTGCGGCATGGGAGGCTATGACGATATGAACTGGGGGTTTCAGAGCTTTCAGTCCTCCTCTTACGCGGCACCCTGCGGCGGCAGTATGAGGTCAGACGGAAGAGACGGGTCATCCGCTTCTGTCCGGGTATTCATGCCGGGAAGCAAGGAGGAGGCAGGAAGAATGAGAGACCGCTCTGAATGCAGCCTTCCGTTCAATCCAGCTGATTTTCCAGTGGGAATGTCCTATGTTCCAATGCAGAAATGGAGCAGACCATATGAGATGGAGACAGGATTTGCAAGAGGAACGATTTTCCCTGAACTCGATCTGCCATTTTTAAAGGGGAGGTGCAGGTAATGGCTGTGGGAAACAGTGGAATGGAAAGAAATATGGGAGAGTGGACGAAAGAGGCCCTGAGACAGAGGCTTTGCCAGGCCAGCTTTGCCATGGATGACGTGCTCTTATACCTGGACACTCACCCGGAGGATCAGGAGGCTCTCAGCTATTACCATTATGTAGTCGGACTCCGGGATGAGGCTATGGATGCCTGGCAGCGTCAGTACGGACCGCTGATGGTAGATGCCGTACAGAGTACAGACCGCTGGACGTGGATAACAGAAAAATGGCCGTGGGAAGGGGAGGTGTAGAGTATGTGGAGATACGAGAAAAGACTTCAGTATCCTGTAAAAATTACTCAGACGAATCCTAAGATGGCGCAGTTTATTATGAGCCAGTATGGCGGGCCGGACGGCGAGATCGGCGCGTCCATGCGTTATCTCTCCCAGCGCTACACCATGCCCTATGCAGAGGCAAAGGGCCTTCTTACGGATATCGGTACGGAGGAGCTGGCCCATATGGAAATTGTGGCGGCGATTATCCATCAGCTCACAAAGAACCTGACACCAGAGCAGATTGAGGAGTCCGGCTTTGGCCCGTATTACATCGATCACACAACCGGAATCTGGCCTCAGGCTGCGGGAGGCATTCCGTTTAACGCCTGTGAGTTCCAGAGCAAAGGGGACGCCATTACAGATTTGCATGAAAATATGGCAGCAGAGCAGAAAGCCCGCACCACCTATGACAATATCCTGCGGGTGGTAAGAGACCCGGAGGTATGTGATCCCATCCGCTACCTGAGAGAGAGGGAAATCGTTCACTTCCAGCGCTTCGGCGAAGCTCTGAGAATTCTGCAGGATCATCTGGACAGCAAGAACTTCTACGCATTTAATCCTGAATTTGACAAAAATTAGTAATACAACAGAGCAGGGCAGAAACAGGAAAACGGCAGGAAGCCGGTGACAGAGAAGAATCAGGCAAAGGAGGCCAGAAGGAACAGGAAGGATTCAAAAAGGCTGCCGCCGGCCATGCAGCTCTCCGTGTCAGTGCAGAGCATCTGGTTAAAAAGCGGGCGGCAGCCAGATTGAGTCGGGGAGCCGGTTCCTAAACAGGGCCTCCAGCCTGAGGCTTTCCTTTCACGCAGCCGGGAAAATCAGAATTTTTTAAGGCAGCAGAGTCAGTCCTTGCTGATTCACTGCCGCTGTAATAGCCGTTGCCCTGCAAATCCAATCCCGGATGCAGGCTGTCCCTGTAATCTCCGTTCATAAGCTCATCAGAGGTGGTTCCGCATTCATAGGCTCCTTTGGGAATGGTCCTCACAGCCTTTGTACTTCTAGCCTGTCTCATAAATATTCTCCTTTTTCTGTGTGTTTTTCTGTGTCTGTGAAACCCTATGCTGCTGCATATTCAGGAATAGTATGGACAGAATATAAGAAAATCATTAAAACAAGGGAAGAGAGCTGCTGGGAACTGTGATGTAATTGAAAAGAGGACCGTTAGCCGCCCGGACTGTATCATCTTCGGAAAGTTTTGTGTGATATTTTAGCATCATAGTATAATATGAATTAATCACCAGAAATGAGCAATCCCCTTGTATTTACATGCAAAACTCCCATTTTACCTGCCAATAAAAGGGCGCAAAAAAATGGAAGCAATGGGGCTCGAACCCATGACCTCTCGCGTGTGAGGCGAACGCTCATCCCGGCTGAGCTATGCTTCCATGTCTATTATTATAGCATTAATATCAAAAAAAGCAAGAAATTTATAAAAACTTTTCCAAATTAAATCAATTTTTCTTTTTTCAATGTTCTTTTTGAGATTTGTATACCGTTTATCCATTGGAAGAAAACCCGAAGACAACCGGACGGCCGGAAGTGCGCATCTCAAGTCCGCTGTCGCAAAACTTCTGGAGAATTCCCGGAAAGGGGCGGAAGAAATCTTCCAGCCCCTTTTTAAATCTCGTCTGTTAATCTTTCTGATCCCAGGCAGCATGATTTAAGATATCTGCTATTTTTTCTACTGTTTCTCTGTCAGGCCCTTCTATCACGAGATCTTTTCCCTCCCGATAGAGATCGGCGAACATATTGATCTGGCGCACAGGACCTATAAAGCCTGCACGGACAGATTCAGCTTTCTGAACGGTCGGACAGCAGGCGCGGGCAGTCCAGACGTCGTTTTCAGAGCATATGATAGCTTCCGTATTAAACATAGATTTTTCTCCTTAGATATTTTAATTTTCCAGTTCACACAGGGCCTGTTCATATGCCTGGCGGGTATGCGCATCAAAGCAGACCATAAAGACCTCTCTGAGAGATGGGTTTTCCCCGAGAAAGCCCAGAATGACGGAGACGGCAATCCGCGCGGCCCGGTCGACGGGAAAACGGTAGATCCCGGTGCTGATGGAAGGAAAAGCTATGGAAGAAAGGCCGTAGGATACAGCCAGTTTAAGACTGCTTCTGTAGCAGGAAGCCAGAAGCTCTTCCTCTCCGTGGGAGCCCCCGTTCCAGACGGGGCCCGGAGTGTGAATGACATACCTGGCAGGAAGCCGGTAGCCCTTTGTGATTTTGGCCATACCCGTCCGGCAGCCGTGAAGCGTCCGGCACTCGGCGAGGAGTTCAGGCCCTGCCGCCCGGTGAATGGCTCCATCTACCCCGCCGCCGCCGAGCAGAGAGGTGTTGGCCGCATTGACAATGGCATCTGTGCAGCACTTTGTAATATCACCTGAAATTATTTTAAATCCCATGGACAGCCTCCTTAAAGCATTTCCAAAAATCAAGGAACCTATTGTCCCTCTGTACATACCATATATTATAAATGGAAATTAATCAAGGAGATATTAAATATGTGTTGTTTTAGAAGATGTAATAACTGTGGATGCAATTCCGGATGCAGAAGAAGGTGCTGCCGCTGCTGTACAGTATGCTGCGATGACGGCGGAAACTCTAATTCCTGCTGTGGAAATTCCAATACCTGCTGCGGAAACTCTAACTCCTGCCGCTGCGGAAATTCTGATTACAGAAATGGCTTCAATGACGGTTTTTCAGCAGGCTACCAGAGCGGCTTTGACGCAGGAATTGCCAACTGCGTGATGCCTCTTAGCGGTTCCGCCTCTGCAGGCGGCTGCGGGTGCAGCTCCGGCACAACCGCTTCCTCTTTTTTTGACGCTTCCGCGTCAGGCGGCTTTTACTAGGCGACCCGTTTTTTCTCTGCTCCAGAAGGAAAATCCTGAGTGAGCCACGAAGGAAAAGAATGCCGGAAGAAAGATGTGAGGAAAAATACAGAAATAATTGAAATCAAAGAAACAAAATAGATAAAAACAGAGAAACAAAAAAATTGCACTGTCGAGGCTGCCATCGCTCACGGCCCCGCCTCTATAAACTCAGGGGCGGACAGTTCCAGCTGATTTTTTTCTGGCGGGAGGGCAAAATACTTTTTTCTCTCCCGCAAAACAGAATTTTTACAAAAAGGGTGGGAACAAAAATGAAGGGGCGGACTTCACAGTTATTCATAGATTCCTTACCATTCGTTCAAATTTTGTTTACATTTTCTACAAATCAGGTACATAAATGATACCTATACTATAACTGTAAAGAACAGATACATCTCGACAAGAGAGTAATATTTTTTTCATAATAAGCCGGGCGGCCATAGCTGCCCGGCTCCTCCTCATTTCAGGGCATTTTACCGCCGGCACTGTCACTGACGCTTTAAGATCTTCATGTGTTTTTTATACGCTTCCGGCAGAGATTTCAAGTCTTTTTCACTTTTTCCTCAGATAAAATAGATTAGAGAAGCTGCGAGCCCATTCCGGAATTACAATCTGGAAAGCTCCAAGGCCAATCCTCCCGGTGTATTCAGAGGTCTTTCCTGTTGAACCCCTGTAGGCTGTATGATAAAATGGCGGAGTGCAGGAAGAAGCGGAGGCTTCGGACAGATACAGCAGGGAACGAAGGATTCAATATACAGGAAAGAAGGAAAAAGGAGAACCTATATGGACAGAGCATTTGAGACAACCGCATTCAGAATTCCGGTGATCCGCAGGGCGTCGCAGGCGGGGGAACTTTTCTGGGCAAATCCCAAAAAGAAGCCGGCAGATGAGATGTGCCGGGAATTTAAGGATGGACAGGGAAGGACACTGGGATATGAAGATATAGAGGACGCAGAGAGAAGGCTGTCTTATTTTGGGCCGCTGATTGCCCGCTGTTTTCCGGAAACGGCGAAGGAGGGAGGGATCATTGAGTCCCCCCTTGTTCCCATTCGGGGGATGGAGCAGTTCCTGAAGTCGGATAACAGGAAAGATGGAGATGGATTTTCCTGCTTTCTGCCAAAAGAGGAGATGGATCTGCCTTTTGGAGGCTTTGGAGGCAGGCTCTTTTTGAAGGAGGACAGCCATCTTCCCATCGCAGGTTCTGTAAAAGCGCGGGGAGGCATCTATGAAATTCTGAAACATACGGAGGAAATTGCCGGGAAGGCAGGACTTCTCAGAAAAGGGGACTCCAGCGAGATACTTCTGTCAGAAAGGTGCCGGGAGTTTCTCGGCAGCCACACAGTTCAGGCCGGTTCAACGGGAAATCTGGGGCTGAGTATCGGGATTATGAGCGCTGCCCTGGGATATAAAACAGTAATTCATATGTCATCCGATGCCAGGGAATGGAAAAAAGAGCTTTTGAGAAAACATGGAGTAACAGTAAGAGAATACAGTTCAGACTACAGCGGGGCTGTCAGGGAGGGCAGGAGGCTTTCCGCTCTCGATCCGTCCAGCTACTTTGTAGATGATGAAAACTCCAGAAATCTGTTCCTGGGGTACGCAGCCGCGGCTGTCCGGCTGAAGCGCCAGCTCTTAGACGAGGGAGTGGAGCCGGACAGGGAGAGACCGCTTTTTGTCTATCTTCCGTGCGGAGTAGGCGGCGCGCCGGGGGGAATTGCCTTTGGACTGAAAATGATTTTCGGCGATTCTGTGCACTGTTTTTTTGCAGAACCAGTGCAGTCACCCTGTATGCTGGCAGGCATGGCCACAGGACTTCACAGCAGAATAAGCGTGCAGGACATCGGACTTACGGGGAAAACCCACGCCGATGGGCTGGCTGTGGGACGCCCGTCCGGCTTTGTGGGAACTGTGATGGAGCCAATGCTGGATGGGATTTTTACAGTCAAAGATTTTAGACTGTATCACTACATGAGGGCACTTATGAGGACGGAAGGCATTTTTGCAGAACCCAGCGCCTGTGCAGGATTTCTGGGGCCTCAGCTTTTAGATGCCATGCTGGAGGCCTGCAGAGAAAAACAGGAGAAGGAGCTTCCGGCCTTTCTTCGGGCGTACAGAAAAAACAGAGAGAGCGCGGTTCATATCGTGTGGGCGACAGGTGGAAGTCTGGTGCCGGCAAACGTCAGGGAAGAGTTTCTCGGAACCTTTTTAGACTAGATGGCGGGCTGTATCTGTAAATGCACCGGCCGCCTGGCTTCTGCCGGCATCCTGCCTGTGCCGGGGAGTACCCTACCGGTAAACCGCTGCGCCCACAAGGCCGCAGATTCCCATGACGAGTATGGGATTCAGATGCACTTTTCTGACAAGAATCAGAGCAGATAAAAAAATGGCGGCTGCAATCCAGTTCAGATTTTGCATCATATTTGAAATTTTAGCAAGTGGGTCTGTGCTTCCCGCCATGTTTTCACCGCTCCAGGAAAAGGCCATAACGATAATCGTCATGGCGGCTGAGACGATAAGTCCCGCAGATGCCGCCTTCAGCCCCTTTAACAGTTTCAGCCCATACTCTGATTTTTTATAGCGGTCAAAGACGCGGCAGAGTATCAGAGATATCACGAAGCCGGAAAACACGCATCCCAGAGTCGCCGCGACGGCTCCGGGGATGCCGCCTATCTGCAGTCCCACGAAGGTGGAGGTATTGACAGCCAGAGGGCCGGGCGTCATCTGTGAAATCGTGATAATGTCTGTGAATTCCTGAATGGAAAGCCACCCTCTCAGATCGACGACATGTTCCTGGATAAGAGGGATAACTGCGTATCCTCCGCCGATGCTGAACAGTCCTATCTGAAGAAAATCTGTGAGAAGTTCTAAAATAGTATTCATTTCATCCTCCCAAATTAAGCCCCTGTGCCGCTTTCCTGTCTGCTGCTTCTGTGGTTTTTGAGCCATACAGTTCCGATGCAGATGACACAGCAGAAAATCAGAATAACGGCCACATTGATGTTCAGAAAAAAGCTGCTGATGAAGGCAGCTGGAATCATGGCAGTGAGAAGCAGTGACTTTTCTCGCATAACCATCCGCACCATGTCGATAATCAAATCTACAATCAGAGCGGCCACCCCGGCTTCCATTCCCTTTAACACTGCCCCCACCAGCTGATTCTGGGAAAATGCCGCATACCAGGCGGAGATCACAGACAGGATGAGCAGGGCCGGAATGACAGAGGCGATACAGCTCACTGCGGCTCCCGCCATTCCGGCTGTCTTGTACCCGGCCAGGGTGGAGAGATTTACGGCAATCGCGCCGGGGGAGGACTGAGAGATGGCGGCCAGCTCCATCACCTCCTCCTCGGAGAGATATTTCTTTTTCTGGACAAAATATTTGCGGATCATGGGAATCACCACATATCCGCCGCCAAAGGTAAATGAACTGATGAACAGGTTTATGAAAAACAGCCATGCAAGCCGCTTCAGCTTTCCGTCAGCCACAAAAGCACCTCCTATATCTCATGTGCTGTCTCAGAGAAATTGAAAATTCCGTCTGCCGGAGCCGTTTTTTGTCCGGTTTCGGGACTCATTGTCAGACCTGCCTATTATAATGCTTGAAAATATATAAGTAAAATTATATAATTTTATCATATTAATAACTAAATAGTAATATATGACCGGAATGCAAAAGGAGGATATTTCCATGACGATCCGTCATCTCTTTATATTCAAGACCGTCTGTGAGGAAGAAAGCATCACAGGGGCAGCGGGAAAGCTGTTTATGACACAGCCGGCTGTATCTCACGCGGTTGCCGAGCTGGAAGGGGAGGCCGGCACGCCGCTTTTTGACCGTGTCGGCAGAAAAATCAGACTGAACAGGAGAGGAGAGCTGATCTACGAAAAGGCCTGCACTGTGCTGGAGGTGTATGGGGACCTGCAAAAGAGCATGAAGGATCTGGAACACCGCCTGGCTCTTCGGATTGGTTCCAGTATAACCATCGCCAATTTCTGGCTGCCAGGGCTGATCCGGAAGTTTACGGATGCTTTTGGGAGTATTCAGGTCAGGGTGACGGTAGACAGCGCCCGTTCTATTGCCAGGTGTCTGGAGGACAGTGAAATCGATCTGGCTCTGATTGAGGGGGCTTCCTATCAGGAGAAGTTTGAAAGTATCCCCTTTTCTTCCTACCGGGTGATTCCTCTCTGTTCCAGAAAATATATGGAGGAACGGTTAAGGCCGGCTGCAGCCGAAAGGGCAGACGGAGACAGGGAGAAGACGGGGGAAATGGCGGGAAAGCTGGTGCTGCCCGCGAAAGCCTTGTCAGGGGAAAGCCTGCTTCTTCGGGAAAAGGGGAGCGCGATACGTGATGTATTGGACGGTGCAATGCTCCAGCAGGATTTGGAGCTTCCGGCATCCTGGGTCAGCGTCAATTCCCAGTCGCTTATCAGTGCTGCTGTATCGGGTCTTGGGATCACCTTCCTTCCGGATATAATGGCGGAGGAGTTTTTGAAAAACGGCAGCCTGGTCACCTTTGAAATAGAGGGAGTTGAGCTGCGAAATGAAAACCATCTGGCGATTCCCAGGGGAAGATACCTTTCTGCCCCCATGAAGGGCTTCGTGGAGCTGGTCACAGGCGGAGAGAAAAACCAGGCTTTTTACAATGCTGCACCGGTGCTGCGCTGAGAGAGCCTGGAAAAGGCTTCAGGGAGTATTCAGAGCCGTCCTTTGTTCTATTCCAGCCTCCTTGTACATATAAATTAATTATATTCATAATCATGATCCGCCATTTCACTGTTCAAAATGACTGCTGAAATGAAAAGCATAAGACGGACAGGGGACTGACAGGCGACAGGCATATTGCCGTCAATAGATTGTAATGGAAAAGGAGAAAGAAACATGCCCAGAGGAAGAAAAAAAACATGTACAGAAAAGCTGGAAGAGCTCAGGACGGCCATCTCTTCTCAGGAGGCGCAGCTCAGGGAGCTGAGGCAGCAGGAAAAGGAGCTTTTGAGGCAGAAGAAAGAGGAGGAGCTTCGCCAGATTGTGGAAATTATGGAGGAGAGAAACATGACGCCGGGAGAGCTGGTGGAGATTCTGAACAGTCCGCTGCAGGATGAGCGGTAGGTGAGCTGTAAGGAAAAAATAAGGGAAAGGACTCTGAATTTTCACAATTCTGTGATAAGGTATAACTGAAAATCCTGTAAGCAGAAACTGTAAAAACATGGCAAATGGATTTTCAGACAGATAAAAGACGAGTGAAATCCGAAGAGGATAGAAAAATACGGGAGAAGAGTATGATTTGTCCAAAGTGCGGAAGAAAAATAAAGGGAAATTACTGCAGCGAGTGCAGAATATACCTGGTTTCAGGAGAAAGAACAGAAAAAATCCGGAGAGCTGAACCAAAGCAGAGAGAAAGCGGCTGGAGAGACGGCGCCCTCGCAGATGACAGCTTCCACGGCAGACAGGAGAGGGCTGAAATAACTGAAAAGGAAAGGGAGCAGAGAGAGGAGAGTGCCCAGGAGCTTAGCCGGCATTCCGGCCGGGATTGGGAATACCGCCGTTCGGTGAAAAGAGAGCGGCAGTCTGAGAGCAGTGCCGGACGGGAAAGAGGAAGGAGCAGGGCGAGAAAAGAACTGGACACGCAGGAAAGGCGTGAAAGCTATAAGAGCCTGAAAAAATCCGGGAAGGCGTCTGAAAAGGCGAAAAAGAAGAAGGCGAAACTGCCCTCCCTCTCACTTCCAAGGCTTCATCTGCCGGGAGGGCTTGCTAAGTTCTGTTCCAGGGCTTCGCAGCTGTTTTGCGCTCTGATCATGCTCTGGCTTGCCTTCCATGCCCTCCCCGGGCTCTGGACAGGAAGAGAGGGGCTTGGCTCCATAAGAGTGCTGATCACAGAAAGGAATGTCAGTCTGGCAAGCTATCTGGCGCTGTCGGGAGGCTATCTGTTCTTTACCTGCATTTCAGCACTTTGGATTATGACCAAACGCCATTTTGCATCAGGAGATAAAGTAGTCAGCGCGGATCTGGGAAGAGGGTTCACCGCTTTCCTTTTGCTGGCTGCCATTTCCTGGGCAGCGCCCAGGGCAGAACTGTTTCTGGAAGGACAGGCACTGCTTGCAGGAACGGAGCGCTTTCTTGACATCATGCTTCCGGAAGCAGAGATAATCTTAAAGGTATCTGTTTGGGGACTCTTTCTGTGTGTGCTTCGCCGGTTTCTGAAGGTGTGATGAGAAAGAATCTTCTGCTTTAAAGAGAATCTTACGGCTGGCCGTCTGCATCCTTCATCAGGCTGCAGGCGATTCTTACGGCATCTTCAATGCAGCCGGGACAGCTTCTCAGCATGCTGCCTCCTGTCAGCCCCTTGAGTTCACTGCAGACTGTAGAACCGTTCTTCTGAAGAAACTGTTCCCTCACCTGCCGTACAAGACCGTAGGTGGAAGCCTTTGTGGAAGGGCTCTGGGTTCCGATGCTGTTTGAAAAGCCCAGAGCAGCCACTGCTCCTGACACGGCTCCGCAGGTTTCCTGCATCTGTCCCATGCCGAGACCGAAGCCTTCCATCAGCCTGAAACAGATATTTTCATCAACTCCCACCTCTTCGCTGAGAGCGCAGGCAACGGACTGGGCGCAGTTATAGCCCATCCGGTGGAGCCTGACAGCCCTCTCCACAAGTTCCTCCGTTCTTTTTTCAGTCATAACAAGTTCCTCCTTTTTCGCTGATAAAATAATTTTTAAAATAAGACAGTACAGTGCCTTGGCTATAAAAAGTTAAAACCGTGAAAGTATGGAAAATGAACAGGTACAGAAAAACAGTACCAGACAGCAGCCGCTGCCGGAAGTCAACGGATACAGTTAAAAAAAGAGCTTCCCGCGGCAAAAGCCGCTGGAAACTCTTCCCTCATAATTAATCGGGGCAACAGGATTTGAACCTGCGACCTCTCGGCCCCCAGCCGAGCGCGCTACCAAGCTACGCCATACCCCGATTGGAAATCCTTATTCATTATACCACAAAATAAAAAAAAGGGAAGCCCTAATTTTAATTTTTTTGAAAAACATGGTAAATTTAAACAATTCCTGTCCTTTCCGCCTCAGGAAGGAGGGATGGCGCCGTGAAAGAGCCGGCAAAATGCAGCGCAAATAAAAATATACCGGAAAGTCTGTCTATGCTATAATGAAAGTATCAAAAGATAAGAATTACCTCAGGAGGAAGGCGCAGTATGATTAGCTTCGATTTGGACATGACACTTTTAGATCATAAGACCGGGGAGATAACACCCAGCGCCCTGCAGGCGATCAGACGGCTCAGGGAAAAACACAAAATAGTGCTGGCCACAGGCAGGGACATGGACAATTACTACAGCTCAAAATTCAGGGATATAGTAAAGCCGGATGCGATCGTACATTTAAACGGCACAAAGGTGACAGTGGGCGAAAAGCTCCTCTATGAGCATGAGTTTGACAAAGAACTTTTGAGGGAGCTTCTCACCTACTGCGATGCCTGCGGATTTGCCGTGGGAGTGACAGTGGGCGACGAGGACTACTATATTCATCCGGAGGTAGTGGAGGAGAGCGACAGAAGACTGTGGGGAATCACGGGAAGAAGATTCTGTGATCCCTGGAAGCTTCTGGAGATGAAGGTGAGGACTCTGGCCTTTGTTGGAAATGAAGAGCAGGCGGCCCAGATCGAACACAGATTTCATCAGCTTCGGCTTCCTCTGTTTGCAGGAAAGCATGGGGCAGATGTGATTGAAAAGGGATACTCCAAAGCAGACGGACTCAGATGCCTGGCAGAATATTTCGGAGAGGACACAGATCTCAGGGATACAGTGGCTTTCGGCGACAGCATGAATGATATGGAGGTAATCCAGGAGGCCGGCACAGGGGTAGCCATGGGAAATGCCATAGAGGAGCTGAAGAAGTGTGCGGATCTGGTGACAGATCCAATTGAGCAGGACGGAATCTGGAATGCATGCATCAGGCTTGGCCTTTTTGAGGAATAGAAGGCCGATGGCAGGTGCCGGAGGACGGGCTGCAGGGATGTAAAAAAGACGAAAGATTTCAGCAGAAAATTAGGAAAAGTAGTGTATTCCCAAAACAAAGGACCAGTGATATAATTGATTGTCAAACAGGTCAGATTTCCGGCTTACGGAGGTCAGGATGCGGCTCAGAAGAGAATCAGCAGGCATCATGAAGGACACCGGGAGCGCTGACCCCCATACAGCAGAGCTGTCTGGGAAAATAAAAGACATAAGGGGAATGCAGCATGGAGCACTTAATAGTACCAGAGAACTACGAACCTGCCATCGGCCTTCGGGAAACACAGGTGGCTATCAAGATTATCAAGGATTTTTTTCAGAGGGAGCTTGCGAAGCAGCTAAATTTAACGCGCGTGTCTGCGCCGCTGTTCGTGCTGCCTGAGTCGGGACTCAACGACAACCTGAATGGTGTGGAACGCCCCGTTTCCTTTGGAATCAAGGAACAAAGCGACAGACCGGCTGAGATTGTCCATTCCCTTGCCAAATGGAAGAGAATGGCGCTGAAGCAGTACGGGTTTGGAGTCGGTGAGGGACTCTACACAGATATGAGCGCGATCCGACGCGATGAGGACACCGACAATATCCACTCGATCTATGTGGATCAGTGGGACTGGGAAAAGATCATTGCCAGAGAGGAGCGCACCAGGGAGACCCTGGAGCTTATCGTAAAGGCTGTGTACAAGGCTCTCAAGGTGACAGAGGACTACATGGCGTATGAATATGAATATATAGGAAGATATCTTCCCGATCACATCGAATTTGTTACAACACAGCAGCTGGAGGACATGTATCCGGACTGCACGCCCAAGGAGAGGGAATATAAGATTGCAAAGCTCCACAAGGCAGTGTTTATTGAGCAGATAGGTGACAAGCTCCGTTCCGGCGAGAGACATGACGGCCGGGCCCCGGACTATGATGACTGGAAGCTGAACGGTGATATTATCGTGTACTATCCTGTTCTCGATATCGCGCTGGAGCTCTCCTCCATGGGAATCCGCGTGGATGAGAAGACGCTCAGAGAACAGTTAAAGAAGGCAGGCTGCGAGGAGAGGGCAGAGCTCACTTTCCAGAAGGAACTTTTGGAGGGCAAGCTTCCCTGCACAGTAGGAGGCGGTATCGGCCAGTCCAGAATCTGCATGTTTTATCTGAGAAAGGCTCACATCGGAGAGGTGCAGTCTTCCGTCTGGCCCGATGGAATCCGGGCAGAGGCAGAGAAGCACAATATTTTTCTGCTCTAAAACGGAAGGTTTACTTACACCGGGAATTGTTCTTCCGCCTGAAAAGCAGGGGGAACCTGTCAGTTTTCTGGGCAGGAAGACAGAAAATGCAGAGGCAGAGTGTGGACTTCGGCCCATCATTACAGTAAGGAACAGGAGGTTTTGCAGATGAATACAGTGAATGAAAGAATTGAGGCTCTCCGCGGGCTGATGGAGGAGCGCGGAATCGATGCCTACCTGGTACCCACAGCAGATTTCCATGAGTCTGAGTATGTGGGGGATCATTTTAAGTGCAGAGAGTTTATTACAGGTTTCACAGGCTCAGCAGGAACAGCCGTGATTACCCGCAGCGAGGCAGGGCTCTGGACAGACGGCCGCTATTTTGTCCAGGCGGGCAAACAGCTTGACGGCAGCGAGGTGAAGCTCTTCAGGATGGGACAGGAGGGCGTGCCCACCATCGAAGAGTACCTGTCAGATAAGATGCCGGAAAACGGTGTGCTGGGCTTTGACGGCCGCGTAGTGAATGACGAGATGGGAGAGGGACTGCTCAGCCGCCTGAAAAAGAAAGCCGTAACGGCTTCCAGCGAGGAGGATCTGATCGGCCTTCTGTGGAAGGAACGCCCGGAGCTTCCGGCAGAAAAGGTGTGGGTCCTGGATGTGAAATATGCCGGTAAAACAGCAGCACAGAAGATTGCAGAGCTCAGGGAAGAGATGAGGAAAAAGAGGGCCACAGTCCATATCCTGACAACTCTGGACGACATTGTATGGCTCCTCAATATCCGCGGAAACGACGTTCCCTGCAATCCGGTTGTACTCTCCTATATGGTCATTACGGAGGAAAAGCTGTTCCTGTTTATCAATGAGAAGACGATGGACCAGGCAGTACGGGAGTACCTGGAGGGCCTGGGAGTCAGAATTATGCCGTACAATGATATCTATGTACTGGTGAAGGCTTTCCGGAACGAGAGAATTCTTCTGGAAAAGAGTCATGTGAACTTTTCCATCTGCCAGAGCCTGGACGGGACAAATGAGATTCTGAATCAGATGAATCCCACATCAGCCGCCAAGGCCGTAAAGAATCCGACAGAGATGGAGAATATAAGAAAGGCCCATATCAAGGACGCTGTGGCCATGATTCGCCACCTGCGCTGGATGAAGGAAAATGTGGGCAAGATCGAGATGGACGAGATGTCTGCTGAGGCGCATCTGGATCGCCTGAGAATGGAGACCGAGGGCTGCCTGGGCCTGAGCTTTAACACCATCTCCGCATACGGGGAAAATGCGGCTCTCTGCCACTATTCCGCGACACCGGAGACTAATAAAAAGCTGGAGCCAAGGGGGCTTTATCTGGTAGATTCCGGCGGTCAGTACTATGAGGGAACCACAGACATTACGAGAACGATCGCCTTAGGACCGGTGACGGAGGAAGAAAAGAAGTACTTTACTCTGGTTGCGGCCTGTATGCTGAGGCTTCTGAATGTGAAATTCCCCTATGGCTGCCATGGGTATAACTTCGATCTGGCTGCCAGGGAGCTTCTCTGGAGAGAGGGACTTGATTTCAACCACGGAACGGGCCACGGAGTAGGATACCTTCTGAATGTGCACGAGCGTCCCAACGGAGTGCGCTGGAGGGTCGTTCCGGAACGCCAGGACAACGCCGTTTTTGAGGAGGGAATGGTGACCTCTGACGAGCCCGGCCTGTATTTTGAGGGAAAATTCGGAATCAGGACGGAGAATCTGATGCTCTGCGTAAAGGCAGAGAAAAACGAGTACGGCCAGTTCATGCAGTTTGAAAACCTCACCTGGGTTCCGATTGATCGGGACGCCATTGACACAAAGTGGATGGAAAAACGTGATATTGAACTTTTGAACACCTACCACAGACAGGTATACGAGGTGATGGCACCTCATCTTGAGGAGGATGACAGAAAGTGGCTTGCGGCTGCCACCAGACCGGTAGAGTAGGACAGAAAACAAAAAATCAGGCGAAGTCATATGTTCGCGGACCGGATTATATCATATAGTAACCAGAGAAGAATATTTAAGAGAGGTTATTGCGATGCGCGGATATATGACAGGAGTTAGGGCCTGCGAGGCGACAGCCGGAGGACGCGGGTATTTACAGGTGGATGTAGTCAATGAGGAGAACAATTTTCCCATACAGGATGCGGTGGTGACTGTTCAGGAGGAGGACGGCAGAGTTCTTGAAGAGCTGGCCACAGACAACTCCGGACAGACGGAGAGCGTGGAACTGGATACTCCTCCTCTTGCTCTGAGCCTTGAAAGCGAGAATACAGTGCGCCCATACAGCGTTTATAACCTTCACATTTCAGCTCCAGGATATGAAACGGTGGACATTACGGGCACGGAGATTCTGCCCGGCATTACGGCCATACAGCCGGTGCGGATGCGGCCGATTGTGGTGAATACCGATCAGATGGCCAATATCAATATTCCGGGGCATACGCTGTATGAGACCTATCCGCCCAAGATTGCGGAAGCAGAGATTAAGCCAGTGACCGAGAGCGGCGAGATTGTCCTGAGCCGGGTGGTGGTCCCACAGACTATCGTTGTTCACGACGGAGTGCCTACCGACAGGAGCGCAAAGGATTATTACGTGCCTTACCGCGACTACATAAAGAATGTGGCCTGCAGCGAGATTTACGCCACCTGGCCGCAGGCCACAATCGTGGCCAACGTGCTGGCAATAATGTCCTTTACCCTGAACCGTGTATACACAGAATGGTATCGAAATCAGGGCTACGATTTTACCATTACTTCCTCCACAGCCTTTGACCACAAGTGGATTTACGGAAGAGACATTTTCGACACGATCTCTGTGGTGGTAGATGATATTTTTGACAGCTATCTGTCCAGACCGGATGTGAAGCAGCCAATCCTGACACAGTACTGTGACGGAGTAAGAGTAAGCTGCCCTAACTGGATGACACAGTGGGGGTCCTGTGCCCTCGGGGAGCAGGGCTACAGCCCGATTGAAATTCTGAGAAGCTTCTACGGAAATGATATGTATATCAATACAGCAGAGCAGATATCGGGAATTCCTGCATCTTTTCCCGGAACCGATCTTACCATCGGCTCACGCGGCAGCAAGGTGCGCCAGATGCAGGAGCAGCTCGATGCGATCGCCACAATCTATACAGCTATTCCGAGAATACAGCCCGATGGAATTTACGGCCCGGCTACAGCGGAGGCCGTGAGAACCTTCCAGTCTATTTTCGGACTCCCGCAGACGGGAGTAGTGGATTTTGCTACCTGGTATAAGATTTCACATATTTATGTGGCAGTTACAAGGATTGCTGAGCTGAACTGACGGATGGCAGAGAAACCAATGGACGTGAGCCGGAAACGGTTGCGGAAGCTGTTTTATAAAGATTTCCCATGGAGGAAATCAGAGCAGGGCTGAGGAGGCCTGAAATCCAAAGAGAGAAAAAGTTTAAAAACTTAAATTGAGAAACGATTCAAAACAAGAGAAAAATCCTGAGACTGAAAGAGGAGAAGAGTATGAGAGCTACGGCAGAAAGTCAGAGGATGGAGGAGAAAAAATCAGGGCGCGGCAACGGGATAACAGAGGGGGTTATCTGGCAGCAGCTCCTTATTTTCTTCTTCCCCATTCTGTTCGGTACATTTTTTCAGCAGCTTTACAATACCGTGGACGCTGTTATAGTGGGACGCTTTGTCGGCAAGGAGGCCCTGGCGGCAGTTGGAGGCAGCACGGGAACGCTGATCAACCTTCTGGTCGGCTTTTTCGTGGGACTCTCATCAGGAGCTACAGTAATCATCGCGCAGTTTTACGGCGGCGGAAGGGCGAAGCGTGTCAGCGAGGCGGTTCACACGGCCATTGCCTTTTCCCTGGCCTGCGGTGTGGGACTGATGCTGATCGGTATTTTCTGTTCACCGATTGCTCTGCGTGCCATGGGGACACCAGAGGACATTATGAGTTATTCTCTGTCCTATATCAGAATCTACTTTTTGGGAATTATCCCCAACCTGATCTACAATATGGGTGCAGGAATCCTGCGTGCAGTGGGAGATTCCAAACGTCCGCTCTATTACCTGATGGCCAGCTGTCTGACAAACATTGTTCTCGACCTGGCGCTGGTAGTCGGACTTAAGATGGATGTGAGAGGAGCGGCGATAGCCACGATTGCATCCCAGCTTGTCAGCGCGGTGCTGATTACAAGGCGGCTCCTGAAGACTGAGGATACATACAAGCTGGTCATCAAAAAGATACGCCTGAACCTCTATATGGTAATGAGGATTGTGCGGATCGGTCTTCCTGCCGGCCTTCAGTCTGTCATGTACTCTGCATCCAACATCATCATTCAGAGCAGCGTGAATTCCCTGGGTACAGATACCGTGGCTGCCTGGACAGCCTACAGCAAAATCGACAGTGTTTACTGGATGATTATCAGCGCCCTGGGAATTTCCGTCACCACATTTGTAGGACAGAATTACGGTGCAGGGAAGATGGATCGGGTGAAGAGAGGAATTTATGTCTGCCTGGGGCTCAGCTTCCTCATCACAATTTTACTGAGCGTTTCCCTCTATCTGGGAGGCGGCTACATTTATCTCATGTTTACGACAGATGCGGCAGTAATTGAAAAGGGAATGCAGATTCTCCATTTCCTGGTCCCCACCTTTGTGACCTATGTCTGTATTGAGATTCTCTCCGGTTCCCTGCGCGGAACGGGCGACTGCTGGATTCCCATGATAATGACGGCTCTCGGCGTATGCGCTCTCCGTGTCATCTGGATTTTAATTGCAGTCCCGATCAGCCCCAATATCATGACGGTAATTTTCAGCTATCCGCTGACATGGAGCATTACAAGTATCCTGTTCCTGATTTATTTTTATTGTTTCAGTTCACTGAAAAAATTCAATGTAAAGCTGCCTGGACTGCGGAGAAAACGCCGCAGGAGAGCATAGAATCCTGCTCCCCAGTTTCTTCCGGGACGCTGTAAAATACCGGAAAACGGGACAGTTCAAGCTGCCGGCAGAGAGCAGGGGCTGGACTGCTGCAGAAAAACAGCCGGAAATGTGAGAAAACAGTAGACACATTCCGGCTGTTGTGCTAATCTATGGGTATCTGAAGCGTTTTTTAAGAAAGGAAGGATGCATATGGAGTACAATTCTATGAACCAGTACGGCCAGGCTGAAGGTTTCGCCGGGGAAAGTCTTTCTACATACACGGCTAAAACATTTCTGTGGATGTTTGCAGGGCTTCTCGTCACCTTTGCGATGGCATACACGGGATATGCAACAGGGATTACGATGCTGGTATTCTCAAATCCCTATGGTATTTTTGTGATCACGGGAATTGAGCTTTTTGTGGTTATCAGTATGTCTGCCAGAATTCACAAGATTTCTGTGTCAGCGGCCAGAGCCATGTTTCTCTTTTACGCAGCGTTAAACGGGATCGTATTTTCCGCCTATTTTCTGCTTATCGGCTCAGGAATGCTGATTTTTATTTTCGGAGCGACGTCGGTATTTTTTGGACTGATGGCTGCGGTATCTTATGTGGCAAAGATCGATCTGTCCAGAATCCGCCCCCTTTTAATAGGAGGTCTTCTGTTTCTGATTGTGTTTAATCTGCTCTCCATGTTTTTAAATTTGACTGCTATGGAGACAGGCATCTGCTACCTGGGAATTATCATATTCCTGGCTCTCACCGCTTACGATGTGGGGATGATCCGCAGAAACTATGAGTATTTTTCCAGCAACAGCGAGCTGCTTGCCAAGGCGTCCATATTCTCAGCCCTTCAGCTCTACCTTGATTTCATCAACCTGTTTTTATATCTGTTAAGATTGTTTGCGAGGAACAGGAATTAGTGTTTGGCACGCTGCCGCAGCGGAAAGAGTGTTAAAATAAATTTCTGCTCGGAGCATTCAGATGCACGTCATTCAGATGCACGTGATACTTCGGCATTGAAAAACGGTTCGGCCGCCGGATTCTGAATAAGGAATCCGGCGGCCGTTTTTACTTCCGCGAAGTGCCTCATGGCATAAGACAGCTGGCAGGCTCTGATCTTCGAACGGAGGAAAAAGGTCTCCTTAGCAGCTTCGCGCCGGCGTGGTGGGATTTTATGCCCGCATTCCTGCCAGGAACCTCTGCTAAAGGGTGGGTTTATTGAATTGCTTGTCAAATTCAGGGTTAAAATAATAGTAGTTCTTCGAGTCAAGGGAATCCTTGAGATTCTCTAAGGCCTCACCGAAACGCTGAAAATGAACGATCTCCCTTGCGCGCAGAAACTGAAGGGGAGCGCGTACGTCGGGATCGGTAATAATGCGCAGCAGGTTGTCGTAAGTGGTTCGTGCCTTCTGTTCAGCCGCCAGATCCTCCGTTAAATCTGTGATGGCATCTCCCTTGCTCTGAAATTCACAGGCATTGAAGGGAATTCCTCCTGCAGCCTGAGGCCAGACTGCTGCTGTGTGATCGATATAGTAAGCGTCAAAGCCTGCAGTTCTGGCGTCATCCACTGTCATGTTTTTAGTGAGCTGATAGATAATGGCGCAGATCATTTCCAGATGGGCCAGCTCCTCCGTTCCGATGTCGGTGAGAAGACCGCCGATCTTTTTGCAGGGCATGGAATAGCGCTGGGACAAATACCGCATGGAAGCAGCAAGCTCCCCGTCCGGCCCGCCAAACTGGCTGATGATGAGCCGGGCTGTTTTGGGACAGGTATTCGTAATTTTTACGGGAAACTGAAGCCTTTTTTCATAATTCCACATCAGATGATTCCTCCTTCCCAGGGTGCGGGGCCATCCTGCCAGCTCCAGTAATCGGCAGGGCCCTCGGCACTTATGCAGTCGACGGTCAGAGGACCGTAGGCATCGGCGTACTGCTTCATAAGCTCTTTTCGGGTTTTGGCTGCGCTGTTAAAAGCAAGGAGAGCTTCCTGACAGTCGGGATGGGTGTCCAAAAAGAGCGTAAACTCATTGACTGCAAAGCTGATTTTATCGATCTCCCTCAGCAGAGAGGTTCGGTCAGATGATGCTGTGCTGTTGGTCATGCTTCTCACCTCCTACAAAAAACGGCATGTCAAGACTTTCAAATACAGTTCCCCTGCAGAGAGCTGTTTCAAGCTCCATCGGCTTTTCCCAGGGCTGGGACGGCACGGAAACAATGGCAAGGCTCAAATGGCATCGGCAGGCTGCTGTTTCATTGCTGGATGCTGCAGTCATCTGTTCCACCTTCCTTTCTTTGAATATTTGAATAGTAAATAATGGGATTTTGCAGCTGCCGGCTGTGATTCTGAAATACCGGCTGCACAAAATCACCGGAATCTGATTCCTTAGTAGTATGAGCGGTCTGTCCGGCAGTTATATTGATAAAATATGTAAGTTGGGGAGCAGACTGGAAACAGGATGTCTGCAGCCGCCTGCGGAGTTTATATGAAGCGAGTAGTCTTTTTAAAGAGTTCCATATGGAAAAGTGTAACAAAACAACAAAAATATGTCAGATATGTTTAATAAAACTTGCAATTTGAGGGATAACCATATACAATATATACTAGGCGAAAATGGGACTGCAACGAAAAGGTATCTTTTACGAAAGCATTCCATGTCAAACTATTTCAAAATGGAGGACTGCAAAATGAGTAATTCAGCAAAAACATCAGCAGGTAAAAGAATCGAAGCTTTACTTGATGATAACAGTTTTGTTGAAGTTGGTTCTTATGTGACAGCGAGAAGCACAGACTTCAACATGACGGCACAGGAGACCAGCGCAGACGGCGTAATCACAGGCTACGGAACCATTGAGGGCAGCCTTGTGTACGTGTACAGCCAGGATGCGTCTGTGATGGGAGGCTCTGTAGGTGAGATGCACGCAAAAAAGATTGCGAATATCTACCGCATGGCCATGAAGATGGGCGCGCCGGTGATTGGACTATTAGACTGCTCGGGATTAAGACTTCAGGAGGGCACAGATGCTCTGGACGGCTTCGGGCAGATGTATCTTAATCAGACAATGGCCTCAGGCGTGGTGCCTCAGCTCTGTGCGGTATTTGGAACCTGCGGAGGCGGGATGGCCGTCTCTTCTGCTCTTGCTGACTTTGTATTTATGGAGGAGAAGGGAAAACTGTTTGTCAACTCCCCCAATGCTCTTTCCGGCAATGACGATTCCAAGTGCGATACAGCCTCAGCAGACTTCCAGAGCAGAGAGTGCGGTCTGGCGGATATGGTTGGAACAGAGGAGGAGATCTTAGAAAAGATGCGGACCCTCGTATCCATCCTTCCGGCAAACAATGAGGATGACATGTCCTATGACGAGTGCAGCGACGACTTAAACCGCCTCTGCGAAAATATTGCGGGATTCAGGGGAGACACAGGAAAGGCTCTCTCCATGATTTCCGACAATTACTTCTTCTTCGAGGTGAAGAAAAATTACGGCCCGGATATGGCAGTTGGATTTATCCGCTTAAATGGCACAACTGTCGGCTGTGTGGCTAACCGCACAGAAATTTTGAATGATGAAAACGAGAAAACTGAGGAATTTGATGCAGCTCTCTCCGCCCGCGGATGTGAGAAGGCGGCAGAGTTTGTGAACTTCTGTGATGCCTTTGGAATCCCTGTGCTGACGCTTGTAAATGCAAAGGGCTACAAGCAGTGCAAGTGCACGGAAAAGAAAATCGCGAAGGCAGCAGGAAGGCTGACATACGCGTTTGCCAATGCAGATGTTCCGAAGGTAACTGTGGTAGTGGGAGAGGCATATGGAAGTGCTTACGTAACCATGAACAGCAAATCCATCGGAGCCGACATTGTATATGCATGGCCGTCTGCAAAGATCGGAATGATGGACAAAACAGCAGCAGCCAAGATCATGTATGCAGAGGAGATTCAGGCGTCTGACAATGCCGCTGCTCTGATTGCCGAGAAGGCGTCCGAGTATGAAAAGCTCCAGTCCAGCGCTGAGGCTGCAGCAAGGAGAGGTTATGTGGACGATATTATCAAGGCGGAGGAGACAAGACAGCGCGTAATTGCCGCATTTGAGATGTTATTCACAAAAAGAGAGGGACGTCCATCCAAGAAGCATGGCACAGTCTAAGACGAGGTGACAAATCTATGAAACAGAATATTAAACGGTTACTGCTTGTATTATGCACAATAACCTGCTTCTTTGTTCTGTCCGGCTGCACGAAAAGCGAGGAAACCAGCTCAGCTGAGCTCACGGATGAGATACGGGAGACGCTCGTAAACGGAGCGGGACAGTATCTTTCAACCTTTGCCGGATACAGTGACGAGGAGCTGGACGAGCAGATTAAGAGAGCAGAAAAGACAGACAACACCGTAATTGCTACAGCGCTGTCATCCTGGAAATCTGTAAAAGAGGATCTGGGAAGCCTTGAGGTAGATGAAACAGGCACTCCGCTGATCAGAGCAGACGAGGCAAGCGGAGAGAAAGCCCTTGAGATAACGGCTGCAGATGAAGACACATACGAGATCGATATGACAGTCGTCTATGAGAAGCGGGATATGAATTTTGTCCTGACAGCCGAGGCGCAGGAAGACCAGTATGGCGGCAGTGTTCTCACTGTTACTGAAATGACATTTACGCCAGAGTTTACGATTGGAGAAAAGCTGGAAAAAGCGTTCTTAAATATGATTATGGGAATGGGAACGGTATTTATCGTTCTGATCTTCATCAGTTTCATTATCGGCCGTTTGAAGATTGTCAATGACTGGGAGAAAAAGAGGAAGGAGAAGGCAGCCGAGAAGACAGCGGCCCCAGCTCCAGCCCCGGTTCCGGCCCCAGCGCCAGCGCCAGCAGTGGCTCCGGCTTCAGCCCCAGCTCCAGCCCCAGCTCCGGCCCCGGCAGCAGCTCCCGCTTCGATCAAAGCTGTGGCCGTTCCGGTTCAGGCGAAAGCACCGGATGTTTCAGCACCGGCAGCGTCCCAGGAGAATCTGGCAGACGATCTGGAACTTGTGGCTGTAATTACGGCAGCTATCTCAGCAGCGCAGAATGTTCCTGTTGAGGGACTGGTTGTCCGTTCTATCAGAAGAAAATCAGGCTCTAACTGGAAGAGAGCTTAGAATCAGACTGTATCAATCAGGAGGAAGAAATGATGAAAAACTATACAATCACAGTAAATGGAAATGTCTATGAGGTAACAGTAGAGGAGGGATTTACAGGCAAGGCTTCTGCACCTAAGGCAGCCGCTCCAGCTCCTGCACCAGCAGCCGCTCCGGCAGCACCGGCCCCAGCAGCGGCGCCAGCGCCAGCTCCTGCACCAGCAGCCGCTCCGGCCCCGGCACCAGCAGCAGCGCCAGCTCCGGCAGCCGCCCCAGCAGCAGGTTCTGTCACAGTATCAGCTCCAATGCCAGGAAAGATTCTGGGAATTAAGACTTCTGTGGGAGCAGCAGTAAAGAGAGGCCAGGTAATCCTGATTCTCGAGGCCATGAAGATGGAAAACGAGATTGTAGCTCCGGAGGACGGAACAGTGGCCAGCATCAACGTAACAGTAGGCGAGATGGTAGAGCCGGGTGCAACTCTTGCAACATTAAACTAATGAATGCGAAATCCGTTTGGAGGGATTAATATGGAATATATAACATCAACATTGAATAATCTTCTTCATCAGACAGCATTCTTTAATTTAACCTTTGGAAACCTGATCATGATTCTGGTGGCATTTGTTTTTCTCTTTCTTGCCATCAAGAAGGGGTTTGAACCGCTTCTTTTAGTTCCGATTTCCTTCGGTATGCTGCTTGTAAATATCTATCCGGATATTATGATGTCGATTGAAGAATCGTCAAACGGAGTAGGAGGCCTTCTCCATTACTTCTATCTGCTTGATGAGTGGAGTATTCTGCCTTCCCTGATTTTCATGGGAGTAGGTGCTATGACAGACTTCGGTCCTCTGATTGCAAACCCGTCCAGCTTCCTTCTGGGAGCGGCGGCTCAGTTCGGTATTTATGCTGCATATTTCCTTGCAATCTTTATGGGCTTTAACGATAAGGCTGCTGCCGCGATTTCCATTATTGGAGGTGCCGACGGCCCGACCTCTATCTTCCTGGCAGGAAAGCTGGGGCAGACAGGACTGATGGGCCCCATTGCTGTTGCGGCATACTCCTATATGGCTCTTGTACCGATTATCCAGCCTCCGATTATGAAGCTTTTCACAACAGAGGAAGAAAGAAAAATAAAGATGGAGCAGCTTCGTCACGTTTCCAAGCTGGAAAAGATTCTGTTCCCGATCATCGTAACGGTGGTAGTATGCCTAATTCTTCCGACAACGGCTCCTCTTGTAGGAATGCTGATGCTCGGAAACCTGTTCAGAGAGTGCGGTGTTGTAAAGCAGCTTACAGAAACAGCTTCCAACGCCCTGATGTACATCGTGGTTATTTTTCTGGGTACCTCTGTGGGAGCAACCACAAGCGCAGAGGCATTCTTAAACAAGGAAACGATCTATATCGTAATCCTTGGCCTTGTAGCATTTGCCTTCGGTACAGCGGCAGGAGTCCTGTTCGGAAAGATTATGTGCAAGGCTACTCACGGAAAGGTCAACCCGCTGATCGGTTCAGCCGGTGTATCTGCAGTTCCCATGGCGGCCCGCGTATCTCAGAAGGTTGGAGCTGAGGCTGATCCGACGAACTTCCTGCTGATGCACGCCATGGGCCCGAACGTAGCCGGCGTAATCGGAACTGCCGTAGCCGCCGGAACCTTCATGGCAATCTTCGGAGTATAACGAAGCGAAAGTGAAAATGATTTGAGGAGGTAAAGAAATTCATGGCTAAGATAGAGAAAAAGCCGGTCAAGATTGTGGAAACTGTCCTGCGTGACGCCCACCAGTCTCTGATCGCCACTAGGATGACAACAGAGCAGATGCTTCCCATCATCGACAAGATGGATAAGGTGGGGTATCATGCAGTGGAGTGCTGGGGAGGAGCTACCTTCGACGCTTCCCTCCGTTTCCTGAAAGAAGATCCGTGGGAGAGACTGCGCAAGCTGAGAGCCGGATTTAAAAACACGAAGCTCCAGATGCTTTTCCGTGGACAGAATATTTTGGGCTACAACCACTATGCTGACGATGTGGTAGAGTACTTTGTGCAGAAGTCCATTGCAAACGGAATTGACATTATCCGTATTTTCGACTGCTTAAATGATATCAGGAACTTAAAGACAGCGGTTAAAGCAGCTAATAAGGAGAAGGGACATGCACAGGTAGCCCTTTCTTATACGCTGGGAGATGCCTATACCCTGGATTACTGGAAGAACATTGCCAAAGAGATCGAGGATATGGGAGCAGATTCTCTGTGTATCAAGGATATGGCAGGCCTTCTGACTCCTTATGCGGCAGAGGAGCTGGTAACAGCACTCAAGGAGTCTACAAAGCTTCCGATTGATCTGCACACTCACTATACATCCGGTGTGGCATCCATGACTTATTTAAAGGCAGTAGAGTCAGGATGCGACATTATTGACACAGCTATCTCACCGTTCGCTCTCGGAACCAGCCAGCCGGCTACCGAGGTGATGGTGGAAACCTTCAGCAATACTCCATATGATACAGGACTCAATAAAGAGGCCCTGGCAGAGATCGCTGATTACTTCCGCCCAATGCGTGAGGAAGCCTTAAAGAGCGGACTTATGAATACAAAGGTGCTCGGTGTGGATATCAACACACTGCGCTATCAGGTTCCGGGAGGAATGCTGTCCAACCTGGTTTCTCAGCTTAAGGAGGCTCATGCAGAGGACAAATACTATGACGTGCTGCAGGAAATTCCGAGAGTGAGAAAGGATTTCGGAGAGCCGCCGCTTGTAACCCCGTCTTCTCAGATTGTGGGAACACAGGCTGTGTTGAATGTGCTGATGGGAGAGAGATATAAGATGTTTACAAAGGAATCCAAAAAGCTCCTGATGGGAGAATTTGGACAGACCGTAAAGCCATTTAACCCGGAGGTTCAGAAGAAAGCCATTGGCAAGGCAGAGCCGATTACCTGCCGGCCGGCAGATCTGATTGAGCCGCAGCTGAAAAAGCTGGGGTCTGAGATGTCCCAGTGGAAGACACAGGATGAGGATGTGCTGACATACGCTCTGTTCCCTCAGGTGGCAAAGGAATTCTTTGAGTACAGAGAGGCTCAGAAGACAGGCGTTGATCCGAAGGCTGCTGACCGCGCAAACAAGGCTTACCCTGTATAAGCAAAAACGCAGAGAGCAAGTCAGGCACAATAGGCGTGCCGGAAGATGCCTGCAGAAAAAAGCAGGATAATTGGAGAGAAACAAAGGGCAGCATGTCTGGGGAAGAATTTTCCCGGACATGCTGTCCTTTTTCTGGGAAAAAAGTGAGAAAGATTTTATCTTCAGGCAGGAATGATTTTCCGGAAAAAGCATATATATAGTTATTGGGAGTTACCAGCGGGATTTGGATGAAACAGGCAGTATGAGCATAAAAATGGAAAATATTAAGAAAATATTACAGATTATTTCAAATATCTGATATTCTGTGAAGTTTCGTTCACACAGTTGACATATAATGGTTGTTTTCATTATAATGGATATAATGCCAAAAGATTGGCAAAGATGAACAGCTTGAGAGCAGCCTGGATACAGGCTGCCTGCCGCGCAGACGAAGCAGAGCAAAGCTCGCGACAAACAAGTGAGATACCATCAGGTGGGAGATAGACAGATGAAAAAATCAGTATACAAAAGGGGAATGGCATTTCTTCTGAGCTGTGTTCTGGCATTCGGGACTTGCCTGAGCATTCTGGAGCCGACATTTTCCCTGAGAACCTTTGCCTACGCGGAAAAACAGGGGTCAGTGATTGCCTCAAGCCTGAATGTGAGAAGCGGGGCAGGAACCGGCTACAGGACAGTTGCCAGACTGTCCAACGGTTCTTCAGTGACCGTAATCGGTGAGGAGACAGCGTCAGACGGAGTCCTCTGGTATAAGATCCGTTTTACAGGGAGCCAGGGGGCGCAGACCACAGGCTATGTGTCCAGTCAGTATATCAAACTGGCTTCCCAGAATGTGCCGGTGGACAGCAACTTTGAATCCTACATGACACAGCAGGGATTTCCGGAGAGTTATAAGCAGGGGCTTCGGGAACTGCACGCCAAGTATCCAAACTGGCGTTTTACAGCTTTTCAGACAGGACTGGACTGGAATACGGCAGTGGACGAGGAGAGCAAGATTACGAGAAATCTTGTAGCCAGAAGCAGCATTTCTTCATGGAAGTCAACGGAAACAGGAGCTTATGACTGGTCTACGGGAACATGGCCCGGCTTTGACGGGAGTTCCTGGGTAGCAGCATCCCGAGACATTATCAGCTACTATATGGATCCGAGAAATTTTCTCAATGAAACCTACATATATCAGTTTATGGATCAGGCCTATGACTCTTCCATTCATTCGAAGGAGGGCCTTGCAGATATGGTGGCCGGAACCTTTCTTGAGGGAACAGCGGCTCCGGGCGGAGCATCCGGCAGCAGAGGAAGTGACCAGAGCGGTTCCGGTTCGGGAGGCTCATCCGGCGGGCCAGGCGGATACTCTCAAAGCTCCGGCAGCGGGACAGGCTCAGGAGGAAGTCCGGATGGGGGGGAGATTGCTCCAGGACAGACAGGAGGCCCCGGAGCGGCGGCTGAGGTGCCTTTCCGGTATGCAGATGAAGAACCCGTTCTCTCTGCGGTCAGCCGTCCGGTGAACCTGGTAACCGCATATGGCCCGGGAATGGAGGGCACAGGCAGCGAAAACGGCAGTCAGGGAAATTCAGAATCCGCTACAGGCGGCTCCTCAGAGGGGCGTCCCTATGTAGATATTATCATGGACGCCGCTGCCCAGTCAGGTGTGAGCCCGTATATTATCGCCTCCATGATCCTGGTGGAGCAGGGTAAGCAGGGAACGGGGCGCAGTATTTCCGGCACGGTGTCCGGCTATACGGGATATTATAATTTCTTTAATATCGAGGCATACCAGTCCGGCTCCATGAGCGCAGTGGAAAGAGGACTCTGGTGGGCATCCCAGTCTGGAAGCTACGGGCGCCCCTGGAATACCAGGGAGAAATCTATCCTGGGCGGAGCAAAATGGTATGCAGAAAATTACTTAAACCGCGGTCAGGATACCTTATACCTGAAAAAATTCAATGTGCAGGGAAGCAGTCCCTACACCCATCAGTATATGACAAATGTACAGGCAGCGGCGTCCGAGGGAGCAGAGCTTGCCAAGATTGCATCTTTGAAAAATACGGCTCTGGAATTTTCCATTCCCGTATTTAACAATATGCCTGACACAGCCTGCGCACAGCCCACCCTGGATGGAAGCCCCAACAACAAGCTTTCAGGACTGGGTGTAGACGGCTTTGCCCTCACTCCTACCTTCAGCAGAGATACAGAATCTTATGATTTGATTGTGGATCCGTCAGTTGAGAGTGTAACGGTGGAGGCATCTGCCATTGACTCCAAGGCAACTGTAAGCGGAACAGGAACCGTTGCCCTGCAAAGTGGAATCAACGATATTACCGTCTCCGTGACAGCAGAAAACGGACATGTGAGAAACTATGTTATCCATGTGGTCAGACAGAATAACGGGCCGACCTATTCCGATTCCATTGACAGCGGAGTATCTTCCGGAGGAGGAATCGGTCCTGGAGGTACTGCAGGTCCCGGCCAGGATACGAGCGTGGAGATAGTAGGACCTCCGGGAAGCTCAGGAAGTTCGGGTACTGGAAATTCCGGCTCGGAGGGAACGGGAGGACAGTCTGCAGCTCCGGGCGGAACCGGAAACGGAGCTGTGGAACCCATAGCGCCGGACGGAAGCGTGGGAAGCTTCGGCCAAGAGGAGAACAGTTCCGGGATTCAGGGGCCGGATAGCGCTGGCTCTTCCTCAGCTGCACCAGGGCAGAACGCCGGCTCCCAGAACTCTGACGGCTACAGGACAGTGGCAGCCCAGACTTCGGCTGCTGCCCTGGCTTCCCAGATGCAGTCGGAGGGAGCCGGAACCATCGTAAAAGTATACAATTCCTCCGGCGCGGAAGTGACGGGGAATGTAGGCACGGGAAATCTGGTGCAGACCTACGGTTCAGACGGAGAACCGGCAGCCAGATATACGGTGGTTGTCCGGGGCGACAATACCGGGGACGGCAAACTGAATGTGCTGGATATTTTGAATGCCCAGCGTCATATTTTAGGGCTTGGCTCCCTGGCAGGAGCCTGCGAGAAGGCCTCGGACATAAATGGCAACGGGAAGATTGACATTACAGATGTCCTGGCTATGCAGAGAGATGTGCTGGGAATTGAAAAGCTGAGTTGATAAACTAGACGGGAGTAAGTATGAACAGAAGAATCAGAAATTTTGCCATATGCTTCATCGCCGCCTTCGTGATGGCGGCAGTGATGCCCTTTCAGATTTTGACGGCTTTTGCTGCGACAGCAAAGATCACTTTTAATGATCCAAAACCGGCAGTGGGGACAGAGTTTACTGTGACAGTGAAAGCTGCCACGACAGATGGAAACATGGGAGGGGCGGATATAGTTCTCTCCTATGATCCTGCTGTGATAGAATTTGTCAGCGGAAACAATGCCAACGGCGGTGCAGGGACGGTGCGCCTTGTGGGAACTATGGACTCTGCCAATACAAAGAGTTTTGATTTCAGTCTGAAATTTAAGGCTCTGCAGGCAGGAGAGACTACAATCAGCGTCAGCAGCTCTGAACTGTATGACGCTGATATGCAGGCTATGACGGTGAGTCACACAGGAAATTCTGCTGTAAAGGTTCAGGCCCCGTCTACCTATTCCAGCGAGGCCTCTCTGTCATCTTTAAAGATTTCACCTGGAACCCTTACGCCGGCCTTTTCACCGGAGGTCACCTCCTACACCGCGAGTGTGGGAGCAGAAGTGAATAAAATTGCAGTCAGTGCAGAGAGAAAGGATTCCAAGGCAAAGCTGGTGGTATCCGGGGACAGCAATCTGCAGCCGGGTAAGAATCAGGTGGTCTGCAAGGTAACAGCTGAGGACGGGAAAACGGTTAAAAATTATACGATCACTGTGACAAAGGCCGCCGCCGGCGAGAGTCAGGCTCAGACGGCCAGCGAGAGCGCAGGAGAAACAGAGGCGGCTGTAGTCGGAGAGCTGAAGGCAGAGATAGACGGAACAGAGTACAGCGTGGCTTCGTCCTTCGACCAGTCTCTGCTTCCGGCTGGCTACACAGCCTCCTCTGCTGTCTACCAGGATACGGAAATCATGGCAGGCGTGAACGGCGATTTGACAGTGATCTACCTTCAGGACGAAGGGGGAGCCGGAAGCTTCTGGTTCTACAACAGTGAGTCGGGAGAGCTTGCTCCATATGCCACGATCCACGTAAGCGAGAAGAATATAACGGTCCTTCCAATTGATGACAGCGTGGAAATACCGGAAGGATTTTCAGAGACAACGATCCAGCTGAATGGAGACTACAAGGTAGAGGGCTGGGTGTGGGCAACTGACACGGAGCAGAGATACTGTGTGGTCTACGGTATGAATGAAAACGGCGAGAAGGGCCTGTACCGTTATGATATAGGGGAGAAGACGATTCAGAGATACTTTGAGGACCCGGCAATTCAGAGTTCCTACTCGGATGAGGAAGTAGAGGCGTATATCAACGAATTCAATGAGATATATAAGCTGTACCGCCTGCGTCTGGTAATTATCGTAGCCCTGGGCGCAGTCTGCGTGATTCTGCTTGTGATGGTGATCCTGCTTCTGAAAAAGAAGGGAGGGGATCATGACGGGGAGGACAGCAGCCGCGGCAGCAGTCAGGCTCCGGGAGCTTCTTCCAGAAAAAAGGGAACAGAGGCGCCTAGACAGATACCTCCTTCAGGAAAGGGAGAAAACCAGGCTCCAAGGAGCTATGGAGACGGACGGCGGACAGCCGGGCGAGAGCAGCAGAGCGCTTCTGAAAGGCGCGAGGAAGCGGGCAGGCCGGGAGAGTTCAGCCGGAATGGTAAGCGTCCTGAGCGGAGAGAGGAAGCCTGCAGGGAGATTCCCCCTTCAAGAGTTCCACGGCGTGAAGGTTCCGGAAGAGAAGCCTCGGAATCTTACAGCCAGAGAGCGAGACATGAGGAGGCAGCTTCCAGGGAAGAAAGAGGACAGCGCTCTGAGCGTAACCAGAGGACGGATATGACCAGAGAGACGTACCGTGGCCCGGAGAGAGCTGAGGAGCACAGGAGGGGCGGATATACCCGCCCGGCCCAGGAGAGAACAGCGGCCGGCAGAGACAGAATGCAGGAGAGCAGAAGAGAACAGGAGCTGGAATTTGAGGAGATCAGGCGGCGTCCTCAGTCTCAGAGGCCGTCTGCGTCCACAGAAAACGGGCGAAGAGAGGCTTATGGGAGAAATTATGACTATCCGGAAGAGAGGGATTCTTACTCACAAAGAAGAACATCTCCCCGCCCGGATAGGAGAAACAGTCCGGACAGAAGAAACAGAGGAGACAGCCCTGATTTTGTAGATCTGGATGAATAAAGAGAAAAATGGAAAGGCGGCATAAGGTATATCACTTTATGTCGTCTTTTTGCAGAACAAAGCAGGGAAAATCCGGACAGAGCGCGGATTGCCCTCTGAAACGCAATCATCAGCCGGAAAAGTTTGTCTTGACGGCTTGGACCGTATTGTTATATACTAAGTATAACAGATATAACGAAAGATGGTGGGCCTATGATATTGGAAATTGATTTTAACAGTGATGAAGCTCTCTATATCCAGCTGAGAAATCAGATCATTGTAGGAATTGCCACAGATCGGCTCAGGGAAGGGGATTCTCTTCCGTCTGTCCGGCAGCTGGCTGACAACATCGGCATTAACATGCATACAGTCAATAAGGCATATTCTGTATTAAAGCAGGAAGGTCTTGTGAAGCTGGATCGCAGAAGAGGAGCCGTTATCTGTCTGGATGCCGACAAGATGCGGGCCATTGATGAGATGAGAAGGGATCTGGGCGTAGTTCTGGCCAGGGGCTGCTGCAAGCATATCAGCAGGGCTGAGGTGCATGAGCTGGTGGATTCCATTTTCGATGCCTTTTCCGGAGACGGGAAAGGCTATTAGGGTTCCTCTTTTGTCTGTGCTTACCATAAGGCTGCGACAGAAAACCCCATGGAGGATAAGATATGTTGTGTGAGAGATGTAAAATCCGCGAGGCAAATATTAAATATACAGAGGTGATAAACGGCGTGAAGACAGAGCATAATCTCTGTGCCCAGTGCGCCAAGGAGCTGGACTTTGGCCAGTATTCGGCGATTTTTGACGGGGATTTTCCTCTGGGAAAGCTCCTGTCAGGCCTTCTGGGGCTGGAAAATGCCTCTCCGGAGGAGGAGAATATTCAGGAGATCGCCTGCCCGACCTGCGGGACTACTTACGAGGCGTTTGTGGAAAACAGCCGTTTCGGGTGCCCGGACTGCTACCGGGTATTTGACCTTCTTATCGGAGAAAAAATAAAGAAGCTCCAGGGAAATGACTGCCACACAGGGAAAAAACCCAGGTTTCAGATAGAGGAGAAGGAAACCCATGTGGAAAAGGACGGAGAGATGAGGCTGTCCAGGGAGGAGGAGATTCGGGAGCTGGAGAGAAAGCTGAAGGAGGCTCTCCGGTGTGAGGAATATGAGACGGCCGCCCGGTGCAGGGATCGGATCAGGGCATTGAAGGAGGGCGGCGAAGATGAGTAAGTGGTACGAGGAAGCAAGGAGTGCGTCCCGCGGGATTATCGCCAGCCGCGTCAGGCTTGCGAGAAACTGGGAGGAGTACAGATTCTCCGGAAGTCTGTCCGACGATGAGGCAGAGCTGATGCTTGAAAGGCTGAAAAAGGAGCTGAGAGGCCTCCCTGACACAGACGGGCGCGACTATGAGTATCTGGATTTAAGAAGGCTTTCAGAACTTGACCGGATGGCGTTAAAGGAGAGGCGGCTGATCAACAGAAGCATGATGGAGAAAAAGACTCCCGGAGGCCTTATTGTGTCTGAGGATGAGAGGGTCAGCCTGATGCTGAACGGGGATGACCATATCAGGATACAGGTTATGGGACAGGGCATGTCTCTGCGGGAGTGCTATGAGAGGGCAGACTGCCTGGACGACTATATCAATGAGAAGATTCCCTATGCCTTCAGTGAGAAATACGGCTATCTGACTACCTATCCCACCAATGTGGGAACCGGGATGAAGGCGTCTGTTATTGTCCATCTTCCAACGCTCTCTATCAGCAAAAAGTTTCAGGATCTTCTGGGAGACATGGGGCGGTTCGGAGCCGCTGTCCGTGGCGTCTATGGGCGTCCCGGAGAGAACCCCGGCGATCTCTACGAGGTGACAAACCAGAAAACTCTGGGGCTTTCAGAGAAAGAAATTTTGGAGCTGGTGGAAAATGTGGCTGTCCAGCTCACGGATCAGGAGAACCAGGTGAGGAAGCTGTCGCTGGAAAAGCACCGGCTGATGGGGGAAGACGAGGCGTATAAATCCTACGGCGTGCTCCGGTATGCCAGAAGAATGGCAGAGAAAGATGGCCTGACCTTCCTCTCCCATTTGATGGCAGGGATGGCAGACGGGATAGTCAGAATGAAGGAGCCCTGCTCTGTCTACGGATTGATGTTAGAGATCCGGAATGCAAATCTTCAGAAAAATTCCAGCCGTCCCCTCGACAAGGAGGAGCTGGAAGTGGCGAGAGCGGCCTATATCCGCTCACATCTGCCCCAGATAGAAGTATAGAGAGACGGAAATCAACTGAAACATTACAGGAGGAATTATATTTTATGATAGATCGCTTTACAGAAAAGGCCAGGGAGGCAATTCGCCTGGCAGTGGAGACAGCGGGAGAGCTGGAACACGGCTATGTGGGAACAGAGCACCTGCTTCTTGGTCTGCTCCGGGAGGGCACAGGAGTGGCTTCCATGATTCTGGAGCACTACGGTGTGACGGAGGAGAAGGTTCTCGCCCTGATGGAGCGGCTGATCTCGCCGGCAGCTCCAACCAGGCTGAAGGGGGAGCTGGAATATACGCCAGGGGCAAGGAGGACGCTGGAGGCAAGCTACGAAGAGGCAGTTCTCTTTAAGGCACCGCTTATCGGCACGGAGCATATCCTGATTGCCATGATTAAAAATGGAAAGTGCACGGCTGCCAGGCTCTTAAATACCATGAATGTCAATATCCAGAAGCTGTATGTAGATCTGCTTTCCGCTATGGGAGACGACGCCCCGGCAGGAAAAGAAGAGCTGGCAGGAAAGGCGAAAAGAGAGAAGGGGGATACTCCGAATCTGGATCATTTCAGCAGAGATCTGACCCAGATGGCCAGGGAAGGCAGGCTTGATCCGGTGATCGGCCGTGAGACAGAGATGCGGCGTGTAGTCCAGATCCTGAGCAGGCGCACGAAGAACAATCCCTGCCTGATCGGTGAGCCGGGAGTGGGAAAGACGGCAGTGGTAGAGGGGCTTGCCCAGCTGATCGTGAGCGGGGATGTGCCGGAAACCATCGCCGGAAAGCGGGTAGTGAGTCTTGATCTGTCAGGGATGGTGGCTGGAAGCAAGTACAGAGGAGAGTTTGAGGAGAGAATTAAAAAGGTGCTTTCCGAAATCAGGGAAGATGGGAACATCCTGCTCTTTATCGACGAGATCCACACGATCATCGGTGCCGGAGGGGCGGAAGGCGCTATAGATGCCTCCAACATTCTGAAGCCCTCCCTGGCAAGAGGAGAGCTGCAGCTCATCGGCGCCACAACTGTGGAGGAGTACCGCAAGTATATTGAAAAGGATGCCGCTCTTGAGAGAAGGTTCCAGCCGGTTATGGTGGAGGAGCCCACCGAGGAGGAGTCCTTTGCGATTCTGAGAGGGCTGCGCGGCCACTATGAGGAGCATCACAAGGTGGAGATCACAGATGAAGCCCTCAGAGCCGCTGTCAGGCTGGCCGCCAGGTATATCAATGACAGATTCCTCCCGGACAAGGCGATCGATCTGATCGACGAGGCAGCCTCCAAGATCCGGCTGACTGTTTACACAGAACCGGAGGAGATTAAAAATCTGGAGGAAGAAGTCAAAAAGCTGGAGGATGAGAAGGAAAACGCTATTCGGGAGGAGGCCTACGAGAAGGCAGGGGAGATAAAGAAGGAGCAGAGCAGCAAGCTGGAACAGATTGAGAAGCTCCGAGAAAAATGGCAGGAGGAAAAGAGCCAGAGAAAGCTGGTTGTGGGAGAAAATGAGATAGCCGATGTGGTTTCTGAGTGGACAAAAATCCCTGTCAGAAAGCTGTCTGAGGGCGAGTCAGAAAGGCTTCTGAAACTGGAGTCTGTGCTTCACGAGCGCGTAGTAGGCCAGGAGGAGGCAGTGGCAGCCGTGGCCAAGGCTATCCGAAGAGGCAGGGTGGGACTCAAGGATCCAAAGAGGCCTATTGGCTCCTTCCTGTTTCTCGGGCCTACTGGAGTGGGAAAGACAGAGCTGTCCAAGGCGCTGTGCGAGGCTATGTTTGGAACAGAGCATGCCATGATCCGCGTGGACATGTCGGAGTACATGGAAAAGCACAGTGTATCCAGGATGATCGGCTCTCCGCCAGGCTATGTCGGCTACGATGAGGGCGGGCAGCTCAGTGAAAAGGTGAGGAGAAATCCTTACTCTGTGATCCTCTTTGATGAGATTGAAAAGGCACACCCGGATGTATTCAATATTCTTCTGCAGATACTCGACGACGGTCACATCACCGACGCCCAGGGCAGGAAAATTGACTTTAAGAATACGATTCTCATTATGACCTCTAATGCAGGGGCGCAGAATATTATTTCTCCGAAGCGGCTGGGCTTTGCGTCGGAAAATGACGAGAAGGCCAATTATGAATTTATGAAGGAGCGGGTGATGGAGGAGGTAAAGCGCCTGTTTAAGCCGGAGTTTTTAAACAGGATCGATGACATTACCGTATTCCATCCGCTCAGCAGAGAAAATATCAGGGCTATCGCCGCAATTATGGTGGCCTCCATCGCCAAGAGAACGAAGGAGCAGATGAACATTGCTCTTACAGTGGACAGCAGTGCCAGAGATTACCTGGCCGAAAATGGATATGACGAGAAGTACGGCGCAAGGCCTCTCAGGAGGACGATTCAGACCCTGATTGAAGACAGGCTGTCCGAGGAAATTCTCTCAGGTACTTTTAAGAGCGGGGATGAGGTGACGGTGAAGAAGGGGAAAGACGGACTCATTTTTTCTAAAAAGTCCCGGACGGGCAGAAAAGGACGGACACCGGCCGCAGAGAAGAAGGCTGAACAGCTGCAGCAGATATCTGAGTCTAATTAGCACTTACAGAAGTAATTGGGAAAATTGGGGAAACCACTGCTGAAAAATAAAAGATAGCTCCATTTATATCTAAGCCGGTTTCCGGAATAGCAGAGATACAAATGAGCGGGGAACGCAAAGGACGGTAAAATTAATGAAACGATATCACCTATTAAGACAACTTAAAAAGTCTGGGGCACTTTTTCTGGCGGCGGTTCTGACTCTTCAGAACGGATTTGGCGCGTGGGGAGCGGCGCCCTATGGAGAAACAGAGACAGCGGGGCTTTCCAGCCAAAACAGCTCCTTTGTCAGTTTTCCCAGCCGTTTTGAGGATGTAATGCCGGAAGGGTATAAGGAGCAATATTATATTTTTTCCCTGGACAGCAAATGCGACCTGACGATTTCGGTAACCTTTGAGGACAGCTCCAGCCCATACGGTGCGGAGCTTTTGGACAGCTCTCTGTCCAGGCTGGGCATTTCCGAGAGAAAGAACGGCCAGCGGCTTGTCCGAAAAGAAGTGCGGGCCGGAACGTATTTTCTTCGGGTATTCTCAATGGGAGAACAGGAAGAGCCCCAGCCTTTTACGGTTTCCATTCAAAAAATGGATCTGTCCACTTCCACGGTAAAAAAGACGGATTTTTCGGATCTGCACATGGTGGCTGCCCTGCAGGGTTCGGACTCGCCTTACCAGATGAATGGAAGAAGCCCCTACTACACTTCGGTCCCTAACCCCGATACAGGTCAGATCGTTTGGGAGAAACTGGAGAATCCCAGTTATTCAGGAAGAGGAGTAAACAGCGGAGGAACTTATCCAATGCCTCAGAGCTATTATTCCTCCTGGCTGGGGCCGGTGGAGGAGAGCGCTCTGCCAATGGATAGTATTCGGGATTTGGAGGGCTCGGAAACTTATGAAGAGTATGATAAGTATCTCCAGGAGGAGGGGATTGTCTATGAAAGCGGGTATGAACCGGCGATCCATGTGCAGAATGGAATTGCCCTTCCGAAGCGGTACCGGTTTATCAATGGAGACGGAAGCGAAGAGGAAAATCCCGGGTGGGAGGAGCATTTAAAAAATGCCATTATGACTTATGGAGGCGTGACAGCTGGAATATACTGGGGTTCGCTGGCCTGTGAAAAACCGGAAAACTACTATTTTAACGGATGGGAGTATTACCTGCTAAGATACGACAACGGGAATCCGGTCTACACTCTGGCCAACGATTTTGACCGGGGAAATATAGCTATGGTGAATCACGAGGTAGTGATCGTAGGATGGGATGACAATTATTCAAAAGATAATTTCCGCTATGTGATCGACCGGGATGTGGAGCTGCTTCCGGATGCAACAGCCAGCAATGCGCTGGAAGCTCTGCCTGAGTCCGAGCCTGAGCCTTCTGCCAAGAAGTCCCGGGTTCAGAAAGCCACAGATTCCAATGCAGACATGGAAATTCCGGAGCACGAGGATGACGACGATGACCGCCGCCCTCAGAAAGCTACGGATTCCGACGCGGATTATGAAGAGCCTGAGCAGAGGCCGAAAACCGCCGAAGAGGAAGAGCTGGAAGAATGGCTGAATTCTATGCTCCCAGAGGAGGACGGAGCATGGATAGTCCGGAATTCCTGGGGAGACAGTGCCGGGGAGGACGGCTACTACTATGTGTCCTACTGCGACAGAAGGCTTGTTTCCACCGATAATGCCTGGGCATATGAGGCTACGGAGACGGCAGACAATTACAATAAAATGTATCAGCTTACAAGTCTTCCGTATAACGCAGAGTTAATTTGGACCACCACTGCAAATCAGCTGATGACCTCAACGGTTTTTACTGCAGAGGAAGACGCAGCCGATGTTCTTAAGGCAGTTTCTTTTGATCTCCTGAACAATAATGTTCACTATGAGATTGCCGTCAATCAGGGAGATGACGTCGGCAAAGGATGGAACGAAGAAAATGTTTACGCCTCCGGCTCCAAGATGTATGCCGGATATTATACCGTACGCCTGGATAAGACCATCCTGCTGCAGCCGGGAGAGCCATTTGAGATTATTCTGAAAATAGAAAACGACGGCAGTGAAACCCTGGCTGTGCCAATGGTAATGAACAATAGCGGAATTGCAAATATTCCAAAGCAGGAGAGGATTTGCTTTCTGTATGATCCGGCTGAAGGGGAAGACTGGATTGACATGGGGAATGGGTTCATGAAGGATAATAGATCAAACAACTACTACGCATATTTTTCCATGAAGGCCCTGTGCAACGATGCGTCTCTGGAGGAAGGAAAAACGGAGCAGATTTCAGAACTTGAGATAGACCCGGATGTCTATTATCCTATGACAGAGCATACTTCTGAAGAAAATGAGACAGAGGGAGAAGTGCTTTCAGGCCAAGAGGAGGAAACCTGTTATGTCTATGAAGGACACATTCTGCAGACACAGGAGAAACCCTCCTTGCGGGAGACTGGACAGGCCGGAGAACTGGACATCATGCTTCCAGAGTCATTTGACCTGCGGGATGCCGGTGTCCTGACACCAGTCAGAGATCAGAGGTTTACAAATACCTGCTGGGCCTTCGGCTCAACAGCTGCAGTGGAATCCAGCTATCTTCTGAATGGAAGCAACCTGTATGATTTTAATTATTCTTCTGCAGTCAGCCTTGATACACAGCTTCCCATCACAGAGGAGGGCACTGTGCTCTATTATTTCGATCAGAATGACGAGGGCACGATGGATGATGCAAGATTCTGCCCCAGCCTTCTCTCCTGGGATAACGGTCCCGTAGAGGACGAAAACGATAAGCTGAAGTGGGAGTTTTCCGGTGACCTTTCCGCCGTGGATTTTTCAGAGCTTGACGGGGAAACAGACGGTACCCGGATGACAGAGAGCGGTGAGGAAGTTCTGCTGTTTACTCCTAAAGCGAGCGGAACTCTTACAGTAAAAGTCAGCTCCGCCAGTGATCCCACCAAGACAGCTGCCTGCCAGGTAGTGCTGGTGGAGGAAAATCAGGTGGATCGAATTCAGATCTTCCCGGAAACCATGAGGCTCAGGGTGGGAAGCACCCAGACTCTTCAGGTTTCCATAGAAGGCGGCGATACGGAGACTGTCCCGGTATTTTCCTCAGACAATCCGGGCATCGCTTCAGTGGATGATAAGGGAACAGTCATCGGTCTGCGCAGAGGAACCACAGTGATCCGCGCCCGCGCCGGCGGAAAAGAGGCGTCATGCACCGTGGAGGTCTGGGATTCCCGCGGCAGCTCAGGCAGAGGCTCTGAAAGCAGACAATCCGGAAGAAGCCAAGACAGCAGCGCTGTAGTAGGGACCTGGACGATGGCTGAGGATGGCTCTTGGAGCTTTTCCTCAGGGGAGACTGTGTATCGCGACAGCTGGGGATACCTTCACAATCCATACGCAAACCAGGGAAATGGAGAGTCAGGCTGGTTCAGGTTCGATTCGGAGGGTAAGATGGTCGTCGGATGGTATCAGGATCTGGATGGACGCTGGTATTACCTGAATCCGGTATCAGACGGAAGCTTAGGAAAAATGCTTACCGGCTGGCAGTGGATCCCGGATGCCTCGGGGCGGGAATACTGCTACTACTTTTATCCTGATTCCGGCTCACCCATGGGTTCTATGGCAGCAGGTTTGACGACACCGGACGGATACTCGGTCAATGAACAGGGCCGCTGGTGCGTGGACGGAGAGGAACAGACCCGGTGAGCATGATACCGGCTGAGCGCGGTACCGGCAGGCCGGGCGCAGGCAGCACAGTTTTACGGCTCCGTCGGTGAAGCTGCTTTCGTGATGAGCGCAGAGTCTGCAATTAAACAATGAGACCGGGACGTCAGCGCCGCTGCCTGGATAGAGCAGAATAGTTCTGCAGAGAGAGTCTGATTTCAGAAAAACTCTGCAGAACATTTGACAGAAATGCAGGCGGGACAGGAGTAAAAAACGTCTGGTTTTTTAAACAGAACTGTGATAGAATAATTTCTACACAAGCACATAAGAAATACCAGGAGGGCAAACATATGCCAGTAGTAAATGAATTAATCCGCATTGAAGATGACGGCACCATCAGTTTCGGCGATTATAAGCTGACAGACAAGGCGAAGCTGGATAATTTTGAGTACAGAGGAGATCTGTACAAGGTAAAGACCTGCCAGGAGATCACCAAGCTTGAGAGAAACGGACTGTTTGTATATGAGTCAGTTCCGGGAACTGCTGTCAGCCATTTTTCTGTGGACGACGCAGCCGTTGAGTTTAGCGTGGAGGGTGACAAGGATGCCCAGGTAACGATTCAGTTGGAGGATGACTGCGAGTATGAGGTATTTGTGGACGGGGCCGCAGTGGGAGGAATGAAGACGAATTTAAGCGGAAAGCTCGTGGTTAGCGTGGAGCTGAATCAGGGAGCGGCAGCCCGGATCAGGGTTGTGAAGCGCTGATACTGTACGACAGAACGCCAGGCATTCTGAGGTGAAAAGCAGAGCAGTTGCCATAGATGCAAAGATGACGGATGGAGGCCCTTTACAGAGGGCCTCCATCTGTTTCCTGTATCCGGTCCTGCAAGCGAAGCGAGGGCTGTGCAGAAAAGGGCCAGGGATGAGCCGGCATATGCCTGCTGCATCTGCCTGTCAGACAAGCAGGAGCCGGGCACCGAGGAAACGGAAAGAGGAGTAAAGGAGATTGAAAAGTGGCAAAGACTAGAGCGACAGCATTTTTTTGCAGCGAGTGCGGATATGAGTCTGCGAAGTGGATGGGACAGTGTCCCGCCTGCCGTGCGTGGAATACCATGGTGGAGGAGCCGGTGGCCTTCCAGACTGCCAAAAGTGCGGGAAAGAGAGGTCTGGGCGCGGCAGCGGGAATTTTGGGAAGAGAGGGAAGCTCTGCGCCCGGAAAGAACCCTGCAGGGAGGAGCGGCCTTGCAGGTACAGCGTCAGGGCTCGGGGCGGTCTGCCCTAAAAGCCTCTCAGAGATTGAGCTGGGGAGAGAGGAGAGGGCCGACACAGGCTTCGGGGAGCTGAACCGGGTGCTGGGAGGAGGGATCGTGAAGGGCTCTCTGGTTCTGGTAGGGGGCGATCCCGGAATCGGAAAGTCCACGCTCCTTCTTCAGGTATGCCGGAATCTGGCAGCAGGGGGGCAGAAGGTACTCTATATTTCCGGAGAGGAATCCTTAAAGCAGATTAAGATAAGAGCCAGCCGAATAGGGGAGATGAGCGACAGTCTGTGCTTTCTATGTGAGACAAATCTGGAAATGATTCAGGAGGTGGTAAGGAGGACGGCACCGGACACAGTGATCATTGATTCCATTCAGACCATGTACCTGGAGGAGATCACCTCGGCACCGGGAAGCGTCAGCCAGGTCAGGGAGTGCACGAATGTGCTGATGCAGATTGCAAAAGGACTTGGGATTACGGTGTTTATTGTGGGCCATGTGACAAAGGAGGGGGTGGTGGCCGGCCCCAGAGTGCTTGAGCATATGGTCGATACGGTCCTCTATTTTGAAGGCGATCGCCACGCGTCCTACAGGATTCTGCGGGGGGTGAAAAACCGGTTTGGCTCCACCAACGAGATTGGCGTGTTTGAGATGCGGGAGGAAGGGCTTGTGGAGGTGAAGAACCCTTCGGAATTTATGCTGGAGGGCCGGCCGGCCGGCGCTTCGGGAGCGGTGGCCGCCTGTCTGGTGGAGGGGACAAGGCCCCTGATGCTGGAGGTTCAGGCCCTTGTGACAAGAAGCAATTTCGGAATGCCCAGAAGAACTGCTGCGGGCACGGATTATAACCGTGTCAACCTGCTGATGGCTGTGCTGGAAAAGCGCTGCCGCTACGATTTGGGCCAGATGGATGCCTATGTAAATATAGCGGGAGGACTGAAAATGAATGAGCCGGCCCTGGATCTGGCGATTGTGATGGCATTGATTTCCAGCTACAAGGACAGAGCGGTGGACGAAAAGACCGTTGTGTTCGGCGAAGTAGGGCTTTCCGGCGAGGTGCGCTCTGTATCCATGGCAGAACAGCGGGTCAATGAGGCGGTGAAGCTGGGCTTTGAGGCCTGCATCCTCCCGAGAATCTGCCTGGAAAAGATGAAGAGGAGGAGCGATATCCGGCTGATTGGCGTCAGCAGCGTGAAGGAGGCAGTGGCGATCCTATGAGAAACGAGGCTGGCAGGGGGCGTGAAGGCGCCCTTTCCCTTCTTCAGCCTGGGCAGATGCTGGCGGAAGGTCTCTCAATGCTGGACGGCGGGGGCAGACATTGCTGGCGGAGAAAAATGTATTAATTTGATATACAATATAAAAAAGATTAAAAAAATAAAAAAAACATTTGACATTGTAAAGGGGGTATGCTATTATATAGAAGTCGACGGCAGGAAAGAAAAAACGACGGCAGAATAAAAGAATAGAGGGGAATAGTTCAATGGCAGAGCAACGGTCTCCAAAACCGTTAATGGGGGTTCGAATCCCTCTTCCCCTGTTTTGAATGTGGCGCAAATCAGTTTGGTTTGCGCTTTTTATTTTGGAAAAGAAACTCTCCGCAGGGAGTTTGACTGCCCTGCCTGTCTCTGGCAGATGGAAACTGCCCGGAGAGGTGCCGCAAATGGCAAAGCAGGGTTATGTAAAAAGTTTGTGAAAAATGTAAAAACAGACAAATGTTTGTGCTGAAAAATTATTTAAAATATGCATCTAGTGATAATCAGATCTATTATCAGATGAGGAAAATGATTTTTTGCATAAAGAACAACAGAAAAAACCAGTTTTCCTGAGAAGAAATAGACGACGGGTTAATTTTCCGGCGCGGAGGGAAAAATTTGACAAAAATCGCCGCGTCATGGTATAAATGGTTGAAATCCAAAAATACTATAGATTGAAATCATCGTAAAAGGAGTTAATAATTATGAAGCAAAAACGGATTATGTTACCAACCGTTGAAGAGGCTAAGGAATTTGTGGCAGCTGCATCAAGATGTGACTTCGATATTGATGTATTCTATAACCGTATTATAATTGATGCAAAATCTCTTTTAGGTGTTTTAAGTCTGGATCTTACCAGAGTTCTTACCGTTGAGTATAATGGAGAAAACGAAGAGTTCGAGTCTTTCCTTGAGGAAAAGGCAGCCACAAATACAGCCGCTTAATCAGCGGGACAAAAATGAGAGATGCAGCCCTGCCTTCATGGCGGGCTGCGCAGAAGGATTTTCCGAGAGGGGAAACTGTCGAGTGGGACGGTTTCCCTTTTTTCTTTGAAGGAATCGGAGAGAAAGAAACCAGTGGCGCCGGCGCCGTCTTGTCTGTATAATAATAGCGGATAAATTTTGGTGGGTGAGCAGTTTTAAGGAGAGGGGGAAACAGAAATACATGAGTGAGGGGAGAGAGCAGGTAAAGGTATCTGTCCGAAATCTGGTGGAGTTCGTTCTCCGCTCCGGAGATATCGATAATCGGCGGACGGCAGGCGCGCAGAAGGAGGCCATGCTGGCCGGCAGCAGGATACACAGGAAGATACAGAAGCGGCAGGGGCCTGAGTACCGGGCCGAGGTTCCTCTGAAATTTGAGGTGGAGGAGGATGGGTTTCTACTTATTATAGAGGGAAGAGCTGACGGGATTATCGAGGATGCGTCAGGAGTGACCATTGATGAGATAAAGGGCATATATATGGACGTGGAGGAGCTGAAGGAGCCGCTCTATGTCCATCTGGCTCAGGCCATGTGCTACGCCTGGTTTTACATGAACGACAGAAACCTTTCTGAAGCGGCAGTCCAGGTGACCTACTGCAGTCTGGACACAGAGGAGATACGGAGGTTTCGGTTCGTAAAGACCTTTGAGGAACTGGAGGAATGGTTTAAGGGGCTGATACACGAGTATGTGAAATGGGCCAGGTACCTTTATCACAACGGGCTGAGACGCGACGAGTCGCTGAGGACGCTTCAGTTTCCCTTCCCCTACAGGGAAGGCCAGAGGGAGCTGGCTGTGGCGGTGTACAGGACGGTCAGCCGGAAAAAAAAGCTGTTTATCCAGGCGCCTACAGGGATTGGAAAGACGCTGTCCACGATCTTTCCGGCCCTGAAGGCCATAGGAGAGGGGTACGGGGACAAGCTGTTCTACCTGACAGCCAAGACTATTACCCGGTCAGTAGCCCAGGAGGCCCTGGAAATTCTGAGGGAAGAGGGACTCTATTTTCGCTCTGTAACCATTACGGCCAGGGATAAGCTGTGCTTTCTCGAAAAGCCGGAGTGCAACCCGGATGCCTGCCCCTATGCAAAAGGTCATTTTGATCGGGTAAACGACGCTGTCTATGAGATCATTCACAGGGAATTCGGGATTACCAGGGAGACGGTTCTGCGGTATGCTGAGGAGTTTCAGGTCTGTCCCTTTGAATTCTGCCTGGACATCAGCAATTTCGTGGACGGAATTATCTGTGACTACAATTACGTGTTTGATCCTGACGTGCGTCTGAAAAGGTATTTTGCCGAGGGCGTGAAAGGAGAGTATATCTTCCTGATTGACGAGGCCCACAATCTGGTGGGGAGAGCCCGGGAAATGTACAGCGCCGCTGTGGTGAAGGAGGACTTTCTGACTGTAAAAAGGCTGACAAAGGGGCGCTCGCCGAAACTTTTAAGGCTCCTTGACCGGGTGAACCGGCTGATGCTGGAAATGAAGAGGGAGTGCGGCGGGTATGAGCTTCTCTCAGATGCAGGCCCTCTCGTTCTGGCTCTTGGCTCCCTCTTTTCGGAGATGGAAAAATTTCTGGATGAATACCGGGAGTTTCAGGATCGGGAGCTGGTGCTTGACCTGTACTTTTCGGTCAGGAGTTTTTTAAATATCTATGAGCGGGTGGACGAGCACTACCGGATTTATTCCAGGATTCTGGAGAACGGAGACTTTTCTGTGCGGCTGTTTTGTGTCAACCCCATCAAAAATCTGGGAGAATGCCTGGAACAGGGAAATTCGGCCGTATTCTTCTCTGCCACCATGCTTCCCATCCGCTATTACAGAGAGCTTCTCAGCAACTGCCCGGAGGACTATGCCGTCTATGTGAATTCGCCTTTTCCAAAGCAGAACAGGGTGATCCTGACAGCCAGCGACGTGAGCAGCCGCTACACCAGGAGAAACAGACACGAGTTTGGAAAGATTGCAGACTACATCGAGGCCATCGCAGAGGGAAAACAGGGGAATTACATGGTATTTTTCCCTTCCTACCAGTATATGGAAAAAGTGGAGGAGGTTCTGAGAGAGAGAGGCACAGACCTTGAGCTTCTGGTGCAGACGAATCATATGACAGAGGCAGACAAGGAAGAATTTCTGGGGGAATTTTCCAGAGAGAGGGAGAGAAGCCTTGCGGCTCTCTGCGTAATAGGCGGAATTTTCTCAGAGGGAATTGATCTGACAAACGACAGGCTGATCGGCGCATTAATTGTGGGGACAGGGCTTCCGCAGGTGAATGTGGAGCAGGAAATTTTAAAACAGTATTTCGAGGAGGGAGATGAAAACGGCTTTGACTACGCCTACCGCTACCCGGGCATGAACAAGGTTCTGCAGGCGGCGGGCCGGGTGATCCGAACCATGGATGACAGAGGGATTATTGCCCTCCTGGATGAACGCTTCCTGGAAAAGGATTATCAGGAGCTGTTTCCGAGAGAGTGGGACGAATACTTTATCGTAAACAGGAGAAATGTGAGACAGGCAGTGGAGGCCTTCTGGAGGCGGCAGGAGGAAGAGGCGCCTTAAGCCTCCTCCTGTTCCCGCTCCCGGCCCCCCAATAGCTCCATAAACTGTCTGGCTGCCTGGGAGATAGGAATGCTTTCATTGTGCACCACCACGAGCTGACGCTCCGGAAGAGCCTCCTCAAGCTCCAGGATGAACAGGCTGCTGTCGGAGGACGGGATGCAGAAATCAGGCACAAAGGCAATACCCAGGCCGATTTTGGCCAAATCGATCAGCAGATCATTGCTGCTCAGCTCAATTTCCGGCACCAGGTCAAGCTGATGCTTCTGGAACATGCTGTGGAGAAATTCGCTGGTGGTGCTTTTTTTGTCCAGCATGAGGATCGGATAGGTCTGAAGCTCCTCCAGGCTCAGCTTCCTGCCCTTCAGGGAAAAAAATTCCTCATTGGCGGCAAATACGTCGTGAAAGGGGCGCAGCATCTTGATGTTCTGTGTATTGGAAAGGGCCGAGTTGGGGTAGTTGGTGATGATAAAATCCACCTGCCCGTTTTCTAAGAGCTTTGCGCACTCGATGGAGGTGCGGTTTGTCACCTTGATGTGGATGTTGGGGTAGAGGCTGTGAAAGTGGCTCAGGAACGGGACGAGAAAATAGCGGCAGATGGTGTCGCTGGCTCCGATTCTGAGCTGGCCTCCGTTCAGGGTGTTGGCCTCCAGAAGCTGGTTTTCCCCCTTTTTAATCAGGTTCATGGCCGGCTCGATGTGTTTCAGAAGGATCTCCCCCTCAGGCGTGAGCTGAACCCGCTTGGTGCTTCTGATAAACAGCGTCTGGTTCAGCTTTTTTTCCAGAACCTTGATGGACTGGCTGACAGCAGACTGAGAGATGAAAAGCTGTTTGGACGCCTCGGAAAAGCTCAGGGTCGAGGCCACGTGATAGAATACTTTGTATAATTCGTAATTTATATCCATTATTAGTTCTCCTTATAAATGATACAGCTCATTTTAACACACTATGTCCTGGTTTGTAAATCCGTATATTTCTATTTTTCGGTGAATGTGATAAAATTAGCCTTGCAGGGCTTTGTGCGTGCACAGGGAGCCCCTGTAAGGCGAATGTCCGCATCGGGCTGATAAGCGAGATGATAAAATGGTTACGTTCAAAGAACATACGAAACTGTGAACAGAAAAGATGAAATTCCGGAGCCGGACAGGAGGCAGGTTCCGGGCAGGAGTGAAGAAGAATGATAAAGACAGTGATCTCACTGGGACTTCCGGTGGAGGAAAATCTGATAATCAGAAAAAATGTCATAGAACCGCCAAAGCGCACAGGCAGAGAGAAGAGGATCTGTATTGTGACAGGGACCCACGGCGACGAACTGGAAGGACAGTATGTCTGCTACGAGCTGAACAGGAGGATCCGGGAAGGGATGGAACATCTGAAGGGAATTGTGGAGATCTATCCTGCGCTGAATCCTTTGGGGATTGATACCATTACGAGAGCTGTTCCCCTTTTTGACATGGATCTGAACCGTCTGTTTCCCGGAAAAAAGGACGGGTCCGTGGCCGAGCAGATAGCATTTAGCATACTGGAAGACATAAAAGGTGCCGATATGTGCATCGATATTCATGCCAGCAATATTTATATCAGGGAGATTCCACAGGTGCGCTTAAATGCCAGCACATCCGAAAACCTGGTTCAGTATGCAAAAAGGCTGAACACGGAATTTGTCTGGGTACATCCGGCATCCACGGTGCTGGAATCTACCCTGGCCCACAGCCTGAATATGGCTGGAGTTCCGACGCTGGTGGTGGAGATGGGCGTGGGAATGAGGATTACAGAGAGCTACTGCATGCAGCTAACAGACGGTATTTTCTGTCTGATGAAGGACCTGGGAATCTGGGACGGGGAGACGGTGAAGCCGAGGGAGCCTGTAGTGTCCCTGGATGGCAGGGTGGAGCTTCTGAATGCGGAGAGAGCGGGAATTTTTGTGCCGAAGGCGGAGCACGGCAGCCGAATCAGGAGGGGAGAAGTGCTGGGAGATATTGTGAACCCCCTCGACGGAACGGTGGAGGAAACCTTTTATGCTCCCTGCAGCGGCCTTGTGTTTACACTGAGAGCCTACCCGGTGGTGGAGACAGGCTCCCTGATTGCCAGGATACTTGATGAGGAGGGGGCGCAGAGGCCATGAGAACAGAAGTTATTTTTTCCATGAAGAGGGCCTGCCGGGAGGACTATCAGATAAAGGGGTACCGGTTCGGTCGGGGAGGGCAGAAGGCTGCCTGTATTGTGGGGCCTATGCGGGGGACGGAGATCCAGCAGCTTTATATCTGCTCTCAGCTTGTCAGAATGCTTAAGGAGATTGAATCCAGGGGAGGAATCGCAGGGGACAATGAGATACTTGTGATTCCGTCCTTAAACCAGCCGTCTGTCAACGTAAACCGCCATTTCTGGCCCACAGATAATTCCGATGTAAACAGGATGTTCCCGGGAGATCAGAAGGGGGAAACTACGAAGAGGCTGGCCGGCACTCTGTTTGAGAAAGCCAGAGGCTACAGTTATGGAATCCAGTTTTCAAGTCTGTACTCTGTGGGAGAGTTTGTTCCTCATGTGAGAATGCTCGAGACAGGGTATCACAGCCCCAGTCTTGCAAACCTGTTTGGCCTCCCCTACGTGATGATCCAGCGGACATCGGCTTATGATACGGCGTCCCTCAACTATAACTGGCAGTTAGAGGGAACCAGCGCTTTTTCCGTCTACACGGCGGCGACGGAGAATATTGATCAGGAGGCGGCTATCCAGTCAGCCTCGTCGGTGCTCCGCTTCCTGACCAGAATGGGGATCATCCGGTACAACAGCCACAGCGGCTACATTGCCAGTGTGATCACAGAGGAAGATCTGGCCAATGTGATTACCAGTGCGCCGGGATTCTTCATCAGAGAGAAAAATCCCGGGACAGAGGTTTCCTGCGGCGATGTGATGGCCACGATCATAGATCCCGGAACAGGGGAGATTGTGAGCCAGGTCCTTGCGCCTACGGATGGAATCGTATTCTATGCCCACACGAAGCCTCTTGTGTTTGAAGGGGAGGTTATTTTTAAGATTATCAGAAGGCTCCATGCGTAGAAGCAGGAGTCTGACGCGCAGGAAAGACAGAAACAGCCAACGGGAAATGCGCAAGAAAAGAATAGAAAAGGAGAGATACCATGAGAGAGGACAGAGCCTTTGAGGAAAAGGATTTTTACCAGATGTACCAGGATGAGATGGACTGCATCATTCCCTGCACTGAGGATGAGATGGAGGAGCTTTCCGAGGAGCTCCTGTCAGGAAACGAGAGGGCAAAAAAGCGCCTGATTGAGGGCTGCCTGGCCATGGCTGCCGAGCTTTCCGAGGAGTACAGAGACAGGGGACTTCCGGCAGGGGATCTGGTTCAGGAGGCCAATATGGCCCTTCTGCTTCTGGTCTCCGAATACGAGGGGGGAAATTTCCGGGCACAGGCGGAGGAACGTATCCGCGAGGCTCTGGAGACTGCCCTTGATATTCAGGATACTGAGCAGAAAATCGAGGAGGAGATGCTTGCGAGAGTGAATGTGTTAAAGGACATCTCTGCCCAAATGGCTGAGGAGCTGGGCCGCGAGGCGACGGTGGAGGAGCTGGCTGCACGCATGAAGATGACGGTGGAGGAGATCAAGGATATTATGAAGCTGACCCTGGACGCTATGAGCGTCAGCGGAGAATAAGGAGGCCTGCAGATGAAGCTGTATCTGATCCGGCACGGACAGACCTTGTGGAACAGTGAAGGGAAAATTCAGGGGAAGACGGACATCCCGTTAAATGAGACAGGCCTCCTGCAGGCGGAGCTTCTGGCAGAGGCTATGGAAAGATACCCGGTGACGGCCGTATATGCGAGTCCTTTAAAGCGGGCCTATCAGACGGCTGAATGTGTGGCAGGGCGGCAGGGACTTTCTGTCATTGCCGAGGAGGGGCTCAGAGAGGTGGATTTCGGGTTCTGGGAGGGGATGACATGGAGTGAGATTGAAGAGCGCTACCCTGAAGATTTTGCCCTCTGGGACAAAAATCCGGCAGAGCATGCTCCTACAGGAGGGGAGCGGCGGGAGGACTGTCAGGCCCGCATATCCAAAGCCATGGAGCGGATCATCGGGGAGGCCAGGGGAGATGTCGCCCTGGTAGCCCATGGAGGAATTCTGGTCTTTGCGGTATTATGGCTGATCCGAAAGAGGCAGGAGAAAAATGAGATCATTGTGAAAAACGCCAGCATCACCACAGTGGAATATGACAGGAAGACAGGAGAGGGAAGGCTCCTCTGCCTCAATGATGTGAGCCATCTGGGAAAATCCTGCTCAGACGACGGTATAAAATAAGGCAGAAGAGGGGAAACTAGCAGAAGAAATTCTGCAGAGACAAATGATCAGAAAAAGTCAGCAGATGAAAGACGCCGGAACACGGGCGTCAGAAGACTGGAAAAAAGCAGGAAGACAGGAGAGATAGGAGAGACAGCGGCAGAAGAAGGCCGCAGGGGGAATTACATGACCAGTAAAAAGAAAACGGAAACAGAAAGAGCAGACAGGAGCGTTCTGTCCGCAGACGGGAAAGAGTGTTTGGAGGGCAGGAGAGCAGCCGAAGCATTTCTGTCATCCCTCCATGGGGGATGCAGCGCCTTCAGCTGGGAAACTGCCGATGGACAGCACCTCTGGGGAAGAAATCTCGATTTTAACCGGCTGGCAGAGGGGACGAGAGTGACCTTTCTCCCACGGAAAACGGTATTTTACACTTATGGGACGAGCCTTGAGAACACACTCAGGGAGGACACCAGAACGGAAACCATCTACGGGGCGGTGGGGATCGGCTCCCTCCTGTTAAAATCTACGCCGGCCCTCTATGAGGGGATCAATGAGGAGGGGCTGATGGGGGGACAGCTCTACTACAGGGGCTTTGCCCATTTTGAGAGAGAATGCCGTCCCGGTACCAGGCCTGTGCAGCCTCCGTTTCTGATCACCTATCTGCTTGGAAGGTGCAGGAATGTGGAGGAGGTGGTGAGGGAGCTTCAGGAAAATATTACCCTGTCCGGTGCACCAATGCTAGGAATGGTTCCCACTCTTCACTGGATGTTCGCTGACCGAACGGGAGAATCTGTGATCGTGGAGCCGGATAGGGAAGGGCTTCATATTTACCGAAACACCATGGGAGTGATGACCAACAGTCCAGGTTACCCGTGGCATCGGACGAATCTCCTGACCTATGCGGGGCTTCGGGACCTGGACTATGATACCCTGCACATCAACGGGGACAGCCTTGAACAGTGCTTCTCAGGGGGCGGCATGAAGGGCCTTCCGGGAGACTGGTCCTCCCCGTCGCGGTTCGTGAGACTTTCCTTCCTGAAAAAATACTGTGAAAAAGGCCGAAATGAGGAGGAGGGAGTGGCCAGGATGCTTCGCCTGTTCGACAGTGCGGCCTTCCCCCTTGGCATGGTCAGAGTAAGCGAACCGGGAACCATCACTGAGTATGACAGAGGGGTGACGCCTTTTGACTACACCGTGTACACTTCTGTCATGTGTGCGGAGTCCCTGCGTTTTTACTGGCTCACCTACGGAAACAGCCGTGTCCGGTATGTGGATCTGGGAGAGCTTCTGAAGAAAAACAGAGCTGTCCAGTTTGAGCTCTCCTTCGAACAGGAATTTAAACGTCTGGGTGCAGAGCAGGACGGCCTTTTCCCTGCCGGTTGAGCCAGAGAAACATGGCCAGACACAGGCAGATCTGGACAACGGTGGAGGCAGGTGTCGCAAGGCCGATCTGAAACAGGGTGACTCCCGCTGTCCGGCTTGTCAGGAGGACAAGGGGAATCCTCACAAGGAAGGCCCCGATGAGGCCCTGAATCATGACGAACAGAGTTCTCTCACAGCCGTTGTAATAGCCGGTGAAGCAGAACAGGAACGGAGTGAGCATGCAGTCGATGGCGTAGGCCATGAGATAGCTGTGGGAAGCGGCGATGACGGCTTCGTCTTTTGAGAAAATAGAAGCCAGCAGATCGCCGTGGAAAAAGGTCAGCCAGGCCATGATAAGCCCCGCCGCAAAGGAAACTGAAATCCCGCAGCCGAGAGCCCGCTTTGCCCGTTCTGGCTTCCCGGCTCCCATATTCTGCGCAGTGAAGGCTGACATGGACTGCATACAGGCGGAGGGGACGAGCATAATAAACACGCATACCTTTTCACCTACTCCGATGGCGGCGGAGTCTGTTACCCCGAAAGAATTTACTACAGTCTGGATTACCAGAAAGGAAAAGCCCACCAGAAGCTCCTGAAGGGCCACAGGCGTTCCAAGCTTTAACTCTTTCAGGATGAGATGCTTCCTGAAGCGTATGAAACTTCGTGAAAAGGGAAAAGGCAGTCCTTTTTTGCGGATCACAAAGAGGGAAATGACAACACTTGCAGCCTGGGCGGCCACAGTGGCCAGGGCAGCTCCCGCCGCGCCCATGTGGAACACGGCTACCAGCAGCAGATCTCCGGCAATGTTGATGACATATGCGATGGCAACCGTCATCAGAGGGGTTTTGGAGTCGCCGATTCCGCGGAACACAGCGCCCAGTACATTATAGGACACGATGAAGACAGAGCCGGCTCCGCAGATTCGGATATAGGATAAGGTATGTGAATAGGCCTCCTGGGGAGCGTGCATCAGGCGGGCGAGAAGTCCGGCCGCGCCGGTCATGACGGCAGTGAGCACCAGGGCAAAGACGGCAAACAGGCAGATGCCGGTTCCTACAGCATGCCCGGCCTCCTGGAGCTTTTTCATTCCCGTCTTCTCGCCGACTAATATGGTAATTCCCATGGAGAGTCCCGTAATGATCATCGTGACGGTCTGAAGCAGCATGCTTCCCGTGGCTACTCCCGATACATCAGAAGTAGAGGCAAACTGCCCTACCACCAGAAGGTCAACTCCGCCGTAGAGCGCCTGCAGAAACAGGCTGAAGAGTACGGGAACTGCAAAGCGCAGCAGGGAACTTAGAATGCGTCCCTCTGTGAAAGGTTCTGTTGATTTCATATCTGTTCATTCTCCTTCTGTAAATAAAATGGATTCTCCCGTGCTGTGAAAACCACTTTCCAGGAACGTCGGCAAAGTCTTTCATATCCCCCTCCGCACAGATAAAAAGCCGGATAAGGAACAGATATAGTAGTCTGCTGTCTTATCCGGCTTACCATTTATGAATGGATATGCTCAGGGGCATTTTCCTGCGCCTCATTCACACTGTTTCCTGGGAATGATATGACCTCCGAACAGGCATCCTTATTATAGCAGATCCGTGCAGAGAGTCAAGAATCTGATTAATTAGTCGAAATTATAATATATATTAAATATATTAATTTTACTTATTTATATTTTTTGTTTATGATAAAGCGGAAGGAAAAAGGCTGTCCGGGCTGAAACCGCATAAAGAGCGGTCAGGGGCAGCGCAGCTTCCGGCAGCGCGAAAGCGCCGGCGCAGAGGCTGGACTTATGGAAAAAAGAAGCGGGCTTTCCGCTTTGATGCAATACAAAACAGTTCAATTACAAAAGGCGAGATCTGTAAGGAGGATCCTATGAGCGTAAGACGTATTTTTGTGGAAAAAAGACCAGAATTTGCCGTTAAGGCAAAGGAGCTTCGCGATGAGATCGAGAGTTATCTGGGCATTAAGACAGTGACCGGAGTGAGAGTTCTCATCCGCTATGACATTGAGAACGTGTCAGAGGCTGCCTACAGGGAGGCACTCTCCACCATCTTTTCCGAGCCGCCGATGGATGATGTATATGAGGAGAGCTTTGAGACAGGCGAGGGAGATACCGTTTTTACAGTAGAGTATCTGCCCGGCCAGTTCGACCAGAGAGCGGACTCCGCAGAACAGTGCGTGAAGCTCTTAAGCGAGGAGGAGGAACCGATCATACGCTCCGCCACAACGTATGTGGTATCCGGAACACTGACAGAGGAGGAGAAGGCGGCTGTCAAGTCTCTCTGCATTAACCCGGTGGATTCCAGAGAAAACAACAACCCGAAGCCGGAAACCCTTGTGGCCGTATTCGAGCAGCCGGAGGATGTAAAGATCTTTGCCGGTTTCATGGATATGCCGAAGGAGGAGCTTAAGTCCCTCTATGATTCTTTAAACCTGGCTATGACCTTCAAGGATTTCCTTCACATTCAGAATTACTTCAAGAATGAGGAGAAGCGCGATCCGTCTGTGACAGAAATCCGCGTGCTTGATACCTACTGGTCCGATCACTGCCGCCACACCACCTTCCAGACAGAGCTCAAGGATGTGGAATTTACAAAGGGTGATTACAATGAGCCCATCGAGAATACATACAGACAGTACCTGGCTGACAGGGAGGAGCTGTATGCGGGGAGAAGCGACAAGTTTGTCTGCCTGATGGATCTGGCCCTGATGGCGATGAAGAAGCTGAGAAAAGAAGGAAAGCTTCAGGACATGGAGGTTTCTGAGGAGATCAACGCCTGCAGCATCGTGGTTCCCGTTGTCATCGACGGGAAGGAAGAGGAGTGGCTCGTAAACTTTAAAAACGAGACACACAACCATCCGACGGAGATCGAGCCCTTCGGAGGGGCGGCTACCTGTCTGGGCGGAGCCATCCGCGATCCACTTTCCGGCCGTACCTATGTCTATCAGGCCATGCGCGTGACGGGAGCTGCCGATCCTACCAGACCTATGTCTGAGACCATGCACGGAAAGCTGCCCCAGAGGAGGATCGTCACAGATGCGGCTCACGGCTACAGCTCCTACGGAAATCAGATCGGCCTTGCCACCGGCTATGTGAAGGAGATCTACCATCCGAACTACGCTGCCAAGAGAATGGAGATCGGCGCAGTGATGGCGGCAGCACCGAGAAAGAATGTCATCCGCGAGACCTCAGATCCGGGCGATGTGATCATCCTCATGGGAGGAAGGACAGGCCGTGACGGAATCGGCGGAGCTACCGGTTCCTCCAAGGTACATACAGAGGAGTCCATCGAGGTCTGCGGCGCTGAGGTTCAGAAGGGAAATCCGCCGACAGAGAGAAAGCTCCAGCGCTTATTCCGCCGTCCGGAGGTAAGCCGCCTGATCAAGAAGTGCAACGACTTCGGCGCCGGCGGTGTGTCTGTGGCCATCGGCGAGCTGGCAGCAGGACTTGAAATTGACCTTGACAAGGTGCCGAAGAAATATGCGGGACTGGACGGAACGGAGATTGCCATTTCCGAGTCCCAGGAGAGAATGGCCGTTGTGGTAGACAAAAAGGATGTTGAGCAGATGATGGCCTATGTGGCAGAGGAAAACCTGGAGGCAGTTCCCGTTGCCGTAGTCACAGAAGCTCCAAGGCTTGTGATGCACTGGAGAGGAAAGACCATCGTGGATATCAGCCGTGCGTTCCTGGATACAAACGGAGCTCACCAGGAGGCTTCTGTCACAGTGGAGGTTCCCACAAGAGAGGGCAATGTATTTGAGCGAAAAGAGATCGGCGATGTGAAAGAGCACTGGCTGAAGCTGCTTTCCGGCTTAAACGTATGCTCCCAGAAGGGACTGGTGGAAATGTTTGACGCATCCATCGGAGCGGGAAGCGTGTTCATGCCTTACGGCGGAAAATACCAGCTCACAGAGACCCAGGCTATGGTGGCAAAGCTCCCTGTTCTGGAGGGCAAGTGCGACACTGTGACCATGATGAGCTACGGCTATGACCCGTATCTTTCAAGCTGGAGCCCGTATCACGGGGCTGTCTATGCCGTCCTGGATTCTGTTGCCAAGATTGCGGCTAACGGAGGCGACTTTAAGAAGATCCGCTTCACCTTCCAGGAGTATTTCAAGAGGATGACAGAGGACAGAACCAGATGGGGAACGCCGTTCTCCGCTCTCCTCGGTGCATACAGCGCACAGATGGGCTTCGGACTTCCGTCCATCGGAGGAAAGGACAGTATGTCCGGAACCTTCAACGATGAAGTTCACGGGGAGATCAATGTTCCGCCGACACTTGTCTCCTTTGCTGTAGACATTTCCGACAAACAGCATGTGGTAACGCCGGAGTTTAAGAAGGCCGGAAGCAAGATTGTGGTGATGAAGATCGAGAAGGACGGCTATGACCTTCCTGTTTACAGCCAGGTGATGGACAGCTACGAGAAGCTCTACCGCGATATGGAGGCCGGAAACATCATCTCTGCCTACGCTGTGGAGGCCGGCGGAATCGCCGAGGCAGTCAGCAAGATGGCCTTTGGAAACAAGCTGGGCGTTAAAGTAGAGCACAATGTGGATCCGAGAGATTTCTTTGCTCCGGGCTGGGGCAACATCGTATGCGAGGTGCCGGACGGAAAGGTGGGAAGCCTTGGCATCACCTACACAGTCATCGGAGAGGTGACAGACCGCGCAGCCTTTGAATACGGCAATGTGACCATCTCCATGGACGAGGCGTTAAACGCATGGACCAGGACGCTGGAGGACGTGTTCGCCACAGAATCCGGTGTGGAGCAGAAGGAAGTCAGAACAGAGATTTACAATACAGACAAGGTTTACATCTGCAAAAATAAGGTGGCGAAACCGAGAGTGTTTATTCCGGTATTCCCGGGCACAAACTGTGAGTACGACAGCGCCAAGGCCTTTGAGCGGGCAGGGGCAGAGGTTATCACAAAGATTTTCAGGAACCGGGATGCGGCAGACATCAGGGATTCTGTGGAGGTCTACAAAAAGGCCATCGCCCAGTCTCAGATCGTGATGTTCCCGGGAGGCTTCTCCGGAGGCGATGAGCCGGACGGCTCCGCAAAATTCTTTGCCACAACCTTCAGAAATGCAGTCCTCAAGGAGGAGATCGAAAAGCTCTTAAACGAGAGAGACGGTCTGATTTTAGGCGTCTGCAACGGCTTCCAGGCTCTTATCAAGCTGGGACTTCTGCCGGAGGGAAGGATTACAGAGTTAAAGAGCGACTCTCCGACACTGGCCATGAATACTATCGGACGCCATATTTCCAAGATGGTGAACCTGAAGGTAGTTTCCAACAAGTCCCCATGGCTTCGCGAGGCAGAGCTTGGCGGAATCTATGTAAATCCTGTCTCCCACGGAGAAGGACGTTTCGTGGCAAGCAGCGAGTGGATTGAGAAGCTCTATGCAAACGGCCAGGTGGCAACCCAGTATGTGGATACCGAGGGCAGACCGACCATGGATGAGGCATGGAACCCCAACGGCTCCATGATGGCAATCGAGGGAATTACAAGTGAGGACGGCCGTATCTACGGAAAGATGGCCCACTCTGAGAGAATCGGCGACGGCGTGGCTGTCAATATTTACGGCAACCAGGATATCAAGATTTTTGAATCCGGCGTGAAGTATTTCCAGTAACAGCCGCGGCCAGGCAGCGGTTCAGACTGACACCTTAGGCCCGGGGGATATTCCTCCGGGCCTTTCCCGTGCCCGAGGGAGACGGCACTCAAAGCTGCAGGGAGAAGAGATACTGTACAGGATTCTGACAGCTGTGCCTGTTTTTTCGCTGTGCTGTTCTGAGAAAATTCCTTAAAAACAGGGAAATGTCACAAAACTGTAAATAAAAAGTTAGAAATATTGTGCAGAATCCTGATATAATAACCATATCAGAGGAGGATGCCAAAAACAGGCCAAACCTCTTTGACGAAAGGTATGGGATTTGATATAATGAGTTTAGAGGAATTGAAAAACGATTCTGACAAAAGAGTAGAAGGTAAAGGAGGAGAGAAGATGAGAAAGAGCGTAAAAGGCATAGCGGCTCTCTCTGCGGCAGCCTTGCTGGCTCTGGGAATGTCGGTGACGGCGTTTGCCAAAGATGACATAGAGGACGTGTCAGGAAGGCTTGAGATTCGTTTTGACGGGGAAGAGCCAGAGGCGGGGGACAATATGGATATCCCGGGTTACACAGTGACCAATTGGCCTACAGGCGTAATAAATCGGGTTTCAGACGAATACTTTGATGACGAGGAGGACGAGTTTACAAGAGGAACCAAGCCGGTCATCTGCCTGGAATTTGAGGCAGAAAGCGGATATGATTTCGATAAGTATTCCAAGAGCAGCGTGAAGGTCAGCGGTATGCACACGAAGCTGAAGAAGATAAAAAAGGACGATGATGATACAACGCTGATTGTATACATTGAGATGAGAGAGATCTCCGGCGATCTGGAGGAGCCGGACGAGGCGGAGTGGTCCGACAAGACGGCAACCTGGAGCCAGGTGGACGATGCAAACAAGTATGAGGTAAAACTCTACAGGAACGACGGCCTTGTACAGACCGTGAGTACGACCAATGATTACTATGACTTCTATTCTTACATGACAAAGACAGGCGACTACTATTTTAAAGTCAGAGCAATCTGCACCAGCGATGACGAAAAGAGCGAGTGGGTAGAGTCAGACAATATTGATATTGATTCCAGTGAGGTTTATACTATCAGCGGCGGCTCAGGTGCCGGCTGGATCCAGGACGCAAACGGATGGTGGTACAGGAATGCGGATGGCAGCTCAGTTGTAAATGCATGGCTGTTTGTGGACAACAACTGGTTCCACTTCAACAGGAACGGCTACATGCAGACAGACTGGCAGTTCATCGACAACCGCTGGTTCTATCTGAATCCTGTTTCTGACGGAACAAGGGGAGCCATGAAGACCGGCTGGCAGCAGATTAACGGCGTATGGTACTACTTAAATCCTGTTTCCGACGGAACAAGGGGAGCTATGATGACAGGCTACCAGACCATAGACGGAAAGACCTACTATTTCGACGACAGCGGAGCCATGTGGGCAAACCGTACAGCGCCGAATGGCCGCTATCTGGATGCTTCCGGCGCTATGCAGTAAGGAACAGCACCTGTTCCAGCCGGGGGTCAGGCCGGAAATGGGACAGTAGATGGAATGGGATAAAAGGTTAAAAGGTTAAAAGGCACAGTGTGGCAAACGTGAGAGGGGCCGTTTTTCCGGAACAGAAACCGGAAAAGCGGCCTCTTTCTTCTGTTTTGATATAGACGGAAAACAAAACGTAATAAGAACAGGTGCCTGAATATAAGAATAAAAAACAGAATAAGAATTATAATACAGAAAAAATACAACAAAATACTATATATTTAGAAATGAAAGGAGTATAATACATCTATGCCAGAATTCTTGGCACGGAAACTGACGACCGATGCAAAAAAAGGAGATGGATGTATGAAACGGGCAGTAAAAATGATGCTTGCGGCAGCCGCTTTTTCCGTCCTGCTGTCGTCTGCCGTATATGCGGGGGAGTGGAAACAGGACAATGGAGGCTGGCGGTGGCAGGAGGACGACGGAAGCTATGCGCGGGACGGCTGGCGATGGCTGGATGGAAATGGTGATGGAACGGCGGAGTGCTATTATTTCTATTCAAATGGCTATATGGCTGAAGATACGATCGCGGAAGGCTACCGGGTAGACAAAAACGGATGCTGGGTACAGAGAGGACAGGTTCAGACACAGCCGGCAGCCGTGACATCCCAGCAGCCGGAGGGGCAGGCCGCAGGAGAACAGACGGGGGAAGATCAGATTTCTCAGGGTCAGACAGCTCCGAGCGATGGTGCCGAGCCCCAGAATGTCATGAGCCGGATTGAGGATGCTCTTACGCAGGGGATGAGCGACAGCCTGGACAGCACCATCAGGATGAATTACTCTGTATCTGCGCAGGGGATTGCCATGGACGGAACGATGGAAGGAACTCTCAAGATGAGGGGGCTCTCGGGAACAAATCCGGAATATCTGATGGATATGAATACGTCCTTCCTGGGACAGCAGGTACAGCAGAGAACCTTCTATACAGGCGGCTACTATTACATGGAAACAGGCGGTATGAAATATAAGGTGCCCATGGATATGACAGAGGCTCTTGAGCAGACACAGACAGGCTCTTTGACTGCAGATAATATGGATTATCTCAGAGATATCACCGAGGAGCGCCACGAGGACGGCTCAGTCACATACCGTTTTACCGGAGATCTGGATATGGTCAACGGCCTGACAGAAGGAATTATGGGAAATATGAATGCAGGAAGCGGCATGACAGTGAGCTTGAAGTGCTATGAGGGAGAGATTTCCCTGAACTCAGCCGGAGCCCTTACCGCAGAGAGGGCGGTGATTGACATGACCATAATTTCAGACGATACGGCAATGGACATGCACATGGATATGGACATTACAATCAATCATCCCGGACAGCCGGCAGAGTTTGAACTTCCGTCTACAGAAGGGTATGAGGAGATAGCCCTCTAACCGGGCTTGGCTTAAGCGTCACAGTAAACAGAGAAAGAGATAAATAAGTGAACAAATCAGAGATAGCGAAGAAATAGCCAAACAGCAGGCCCTGCCGGTATATACCGGCAGGGCCTGCTGCCGCCCGGTCAGCAGAATACAATCAGGCGATCAGGGGTGGTCTGGGCCGGAATACTTCTGGTGGATGCCTGGTATTCAGCCAGCACTGTTTTTCCAGAGATATTCCCGGAAAATACCTGACCATTAGGAAGAAGTACCGGAGTATTCGGATCGACTGTGAGCTGGAGTGCGTTATCTGTGCTTACGAAATTGTCATTAAACTGGCCGAGATAAAACTGACGGCCGGAGGATTTGGCCAGAAGAACGGCCTGGTAGGTAGGCGGATAGATGAGGAGGACCGGCGCGTCCCTGTCATAGAAAACAGTGAGCTGATCGCCGGGCCGGATCGTCTCATTGTCCAGCACATAGGTATCTCCGGTAAAAGTGAAAAGGACTGTTCCCTGGTAATAGGTCTGGAGAGTCAGGCTCAGGCGGCAGTCCTGTTCTGTCTGCGCCTCGGTTCCTGAACCGGATACTGCAGAGGGCTGAATCTGGGAGACAACCCCTGTCATGGAAAGATAAGAGCTCATATGCAAACCTCCGCGTTATCATAAATTTTAAGTTATGCAGCTATATAAGAATATTAGGAAGCGGGGGAAAACATGACAGAAACTGGAAACTGTTTTAAATTTTTTCGAGCCTTAGGAGGCTGGGAAATCTGCAGCAACAGGCATAAAAATATCTCATTTCTTTCATAAATCATCATACCATAGATAATGAAAAAGGGGCGTGTGGAGAGAGAAAAAGTGAGAAAATTCTGGCTTAAATTATTAAAAAATTATAAAGAATGAAAATTTTGCTATTACTATATATTGACAGAATTTTAAAATGTGCTATAGTAAAGCTAGAGTAACAGCATGTTTCGCTTATAGAGAGAGGAGGTATGCGTATGCTGGAAAGACGGTACAGTATTTCCATGAACGGAAGAACACAGCCCCTTCCCATCTCGGCTCTGATGCAGGCCGCCAATCTATTTGGCTGCAATATCTACATAGCTGCAGGACCGGAACACTTCAATGTGAAAAACTATGACGAACTCCTGAGGGGGATTCAGCCGGTCAGAAGAATTTTGATTCTTTGCTTTGATGGAGCAGATGAGAAAGAAGCGGAAGTGAAATTCCAAAACTTATTCGGAGGTTTTTTAAAAACAGCATGAGGACGAAAGAAGGAAATGAGCGGTAGCAGCCTTGGATTTGAAAAAGTTCCAGGGCTGCTTTTTTTTGCCGGAGAGGAAGAGCTCCTGCGGTAGCAGTTGTATTTTTTTGCCGTTTTTCTTATAATAGAGATAAAGTTTGCCTGGTCTTTCGCGAGAGAACAAGTAAAGCAGTGTGAAAAGAGCAGAGCAAAAATCAGGAGAGTCAGGAGAGAAAGGAACAATCTATGAGGGAGACAGTGCTGTTATATAATTTTAAGGATGCGGAGCGTCTGATGAAAATCAGGCAGGCGCTGATGCCGTTAGGCTTCCGTCTGAAGGCAGTGGCGAAGGAGGATTACCTGAAGCCAGTTGGCTTTCTGGCCGGGTTAAAGGATATAGAGGACAACGGGATGGTCTACGAGGGAGAGGAGTTTGAGGATGAGATGCTCCTCATGGCAGGCTTTACCTCAGCCAGGATCGACACTCTGATACTGGCGCTCAGAAAGAAAGGCGCAGGCAGAATCAACTATAAGGCAGTTCTCACAGAAACAAATAAAAACTGGGATTCTGTCAGCCTTTTTAAAGAAATAAAGAGAGAACACGAATATATGACAGGGGAGGGGAAACAGTGATGAAGTACAGAAAAATGGGCAAAACGGGGGCAGAGGTGTCAGCCCTAGGCTTCGGCGCAATGCGGCTTCCGGTAAGGGAAGGAAAGGTAGACGAGGCCGAAGCTATAAAGATGATCCGCGCCGGAATTGACGGGGGGATCAATTACGTGGACACTGCTTACAGGTATCACGAGGGGGTCAGCGAAACGGTTGTGGGTATGGCCCTTCAGGACGGCTACAGGGAAAAGGTATGGCTGGCAGACAAGAGCCCGGTGTGGCTTTTGGAAAAGGAGGGGGATTTTGAGAGGATTCTGGACGAGCAGATTGAAAAACTGAAAACCGATCACATCGACTTCTACCTTCTCCATGCTCTGAACCGCAGCCGCTTTGAAGAGAAGGTAAAAAAATTTCATCTGGTGGAGCGTATGCTGGAGGCAAAGAAAGCGGGAAAGATCCGTTTCCTTGGCTTTTCTTTCCATGATTCGCTGGATGTGTTTGAGGAGATACTTAATTATACGGATCAGTGGGATTTCTGTCAGATCCAGTACAATTACATTAACCTGGATCACCAGGCAGGAATGAAAGGACTGAAAATGGCGGCTGACAGAGGGCTCGGGGTGGTTGTCATGGAACCGCTGCTTGGAGGAAAGCTTGCAAACCTGTCGTCCCACGTGGCGGAATGTCTGCCGGAGGGAAAAATGGCGGTGGAAAGCGCATTTAGCTTTCTCTGGGATCAGCCGGAAGTCAGCCTTCTGCTGAGCGGAATGAGCACCATGGAGCAGGTACAGGAAAACCTGCGCCTTGCAGACCTGGCTGCAGTGGGAATGCTGAGCCGGGAGGACAGGGAGGCCCTTTTAAAGACCAAGGAAGTGTTTGACCGGATGGCTCTGGTAAACTGCACCGCCTGCCGCTACTGTATGCCCTGCCCCTTTGGCCTCGACATACCAAAGACCCTCGCAGCCTGGAACATGACAGCTGTAGACGAGGATGAGGCGGATAAGTTTTATGGGGAGCTGGAGGTGAAGGCGGATTCCTGCCGGGCCTGCGGACACTGTGAGAAGGAATGTCCCCAGAGAATCTCTGTCAGCCAGGTGATGAAACAAATTGCCGGATACTTCAAAGAAAAGCAGGGGGCGTAAAAGAGCCTGTCTGGCGAAAGGGATCGGAGCAGGAACGGAGCATTTCGGAGAGATGAAATGGAGGGGTTATATGCTGGAAAAAATTGATCTGGAAAAGAAGATGGACAGGGAGGAATACCGGAAGGCAAGTGAGGCCATGGGCGTGCGCCTGGGAGCTGTTCAGAGAGAACTGAAGGAGAAAAAGATTCCTGTCATTATTGTATTTGAAGGACTTGGAGCTGCCGGAAAGGGAATTCAGATTAACCGTCTGATAGCCCCTCTGGATCCCAGGGGCTTCGAGGTCTATGCAAGCCGTCAGACCGGGGAGGAGGAGCAGATGCGCCCCTTTTTGTGGCGGTTCTGGACGAAGACGCCGGAACAGGGAAGGATTGCCATTTTTGACAGAAGCTGGTATCGGAAGGTGACAGAGGAGCGGTTCGAGGAAAAGCCCGGGCAGCAGGAAATCACAAGGGCCTTTGAGGATATTCTCTCCTTCGAGGAACAGCTCTGCGACGGAGGGTTTGTGGTAATCAAGCTGTTTTTATGCATCTCCAAGGAGGAGCAGAAGAAGCGCTTTAAGAAGCTGCGGGGGAACAGGGAAACTGCGTGGAGAGTATCTGACAGCGATCTGGAAAGAAACCGCCACTACGAGGAGTACCTGCATATCAATGAGGAGATGCTGGAAAAGACGGATACAAGGCGGGCCCCCTGGACCATTATCGAGGCCACAGATAAAAATTATGCCTCTGCAAAAATTATGACTGCTGTTCTGGAACGGCTGGAGTATGAGCTTGAAAAAAGGGAAAGCAGGGACAGGCATGGGGAGGAAGCCATGGGTCCGGGGCTCAGAGACGGTTATAAAAACGGAGTGCTGTCCGGTGTGGATCTGACAAAGACCATGGATGGAGAGGAATACCGCAGGCGCCTTGATGCGGCCCAGAAACGTCTGGAATTTCTCCACAGTGAAATTTACAGGCTGAGAATCCCTGTAGTTCTGGGATTTGAGGGCTGGGATGCCGCCGGAAAGGGAGGGGCGATCAGGAGACTCACAAGCCACCTGGATCCGCGAGGCTACCGCGTAAATCCTACGGCTGCGCCGAATGATGAGGAGAGAGTTCATCATTATCTCTGGCGGTTCTGGAACCGTATGCCAAAGGCCGGCCACATTGCGATCTTTGACCGGACCTGGTACGGGCGTGTGATGGTAGAGAGGATTGAAGGCTTCTGCAGCGAGGAGGAGTGGAGCCGGGCTTACCGCGAGATTAACGAGATGGAGGCTCACATGGCAAACTTCGGAGCCGTTGTTCTGAAATTCTGGATTCACATTGATAAGGACGAGCAGGAGCGCAGGTTTAAGGAGCGGATGGAAAATCCAGACAAGCAGTGGAAAATCACAGATGAGGACTGGAGAAACCGCGCCAAGTGGGGCGAGTATGAGGAAGCGGTCAACGAGATGCTGGTGCGCACCTCCACCACATATGCGCCCTGGATTGTAGTGGAGGGAAATTCAAAACGCTATGCAAGGATCCGGGTTTTAGAGGCAGTGGCAGATGCGCTGGAAGAGAAGATCCGCGAAAAAAAGGAGGCCGGAAAACAGGAGAAGAAGGCCAGAGAGCACAAAGGAAAGTAGAAGAGACAGAAAACAGCAGAGAAAAGGGGAAGACAAGAGAGGAACGCAGGGCAGGAGAAGGCCAGAAGAAGGGGAAAACGGAAAGAAACGAAAGGAAGGCCTCTTTCGATATCTTTAGATAAAAGAGAGGCGGGAAGCAGACATAGGATGAAGCATGTAATTGTAATCGGCGGAGGAGCCGCCGGAATGATGGCAGCGGCAGCAGCGGCGCAAAACGGCTGCCGCCCTGTCATCTATGAGAAAAATGAGAAGCTCGGGAAAAAAATTTATATCACAGGCAAGGGGCGCTGCAATGTGACAAACGACTGCGATATGGAAACGCTGTTTGACAGTGTGGTGACCAACCGTCGTTTTTTGTACAGCGCTTTTTATGGATTTACGAATCAGGATATGATGGCCCTTGTGGAAGGGGCAGGCTGTCATCTGAAGACAGAGAGGGGCGGCCGGGTGTTTCCACAGTCGGACAAGGCCTCAGATATTATCCGCGCACTGACGAAAATCTTAAAGGAGCTGGATGTGGAAATCTGCCTGAAGGAGCCGGTAAAGGAGCTTTTAATTGAGGACGGCGTCTGCCGGGGAGTCGTTTTAGAGCGCCAGAAGAAAAAAGTTTATGCTGATGCGGTGATAGTGGCCACCGGCGGCATGTCTTATCCGACAACCGGTTCTGACGGGGACGGCTACCGGTTCGCCAGGGAAGCGGGGCACGCGGTGACAGAGCTTTCGCCGGCGCTGGTTCCCTTTACCACAGAGGAGGATGTGGTGAAGGATTTGCAGGGGCTGGCTCTCAAAAATATCGAGATCTCTGTAAAGAGAGGAAAAAAGGAGATTTACCGGGATTTTGGGGAGATGCTGTTCACCCATTTCGGTGTCAGCGGCCCTGTGCTTTTAAGCGCCAGCAGCTATGCGGCAAAGGAGCTGAAAAAGGGGAACCTGACACTGACCATCGATCTGAAGCCGGCCCTCTCCGAGGAGCAGCTCGACGCCCGCATCCTCAGGGATTTTGAGGAGGCGAAGAATAAACAGTTCAAAAATTCCCTGAACCGCCTTCTGCCCTCCAAGATGATACCCGTGATCATCGAGCGAAGCGGCATTGCCCCGGAGAAGCCGGTCAACGAGATCACCAGGGAAGAGAGGAGACGCCTGGCAGCCTCTGTTAAGGGCTTTACCCTGACCTTAAACGGGCTTCGGGGATTTGGCGAGGCCATTATCACCCAGGGAGGCGTCCAGGTGAAGGAGATCAATCCCTCCACCATGGAGTCGAAGAAGGTAAAGGGACTCTACTTTGCAGGGGAGGTTCTGGACCTGGATGCTGTGACGGGAGGATTTAATCTTCAGATTGCGTGGTCTACGGGACATCTGGCGGGGGAGAGTGTTGGGCAGGATGTTTAACGACATTTGAATTCGAAATATAGACATTACATCCGCAATAAGCGTTCCCAAACAGAGTGATTTTTTGACATAAGAATTCGAAATACCCGGAAAAAGCCTTATTTTATGCGGGTTTCCGAAAATGAATTTTTGACATAAGAATTCGAAACAAGATTCAGGATTTTTGACATTTGAAATCGAAATATACGGTTTTATGGCAGTGACATTGCAAATCGAAATAAGCAGGAAAATACGAGTGGATTTTTTGACATTTATCTGAAACGGATTTTAGGGAAGCTGCCGGTCGGTTCTATAGAAATTTTCGTGGGACCGGCCGGCTTTTTATATGGGTATTTAGATGTCAGTAATTAAACTGCTGATTCAATACAAATGTGGATTCGAGAGGTATAATAAGAAGAAAAGATAAAGGAGACACCATGTCTATTTACATTACGGGGGACTGCCACGGGGATTACCGCCGGTTCAGCACGGAGATATTCCCGGAGCAATATACAATGGGAAAGAGCGACTACGTAATCGTCTGCGGCGATTTTGGTTATTGGTCGGAAGATAGGGAGCAGCTGTGGTGGCGGAAATGGCTGGACAAAAAGCCGTTCACCACGCTCTGGGTAGATGGAAATCATGAAAACTATGATTTGTTGGCGGTCTGCCCGGTAAAAGAATGGAATGGCGGGAGAGTACAATATGTCGCGCCGTCCATCATCCATCTGATGCGGGGACAGGTTTATGACATAGCCGGATGCCGGATCTTTACCTTCGGAGGGGCACAGAGCCATGATATCCAGGGAGGCATCCTGGAGCCGGATGACCCGGAATTCAAGCCGAAGAAAAAGCAGCTGGACAGAGGGGATATGCCGTATCGGATTAACCATGTAAGCTGGTGGAAGGAAGAACTGCCTTCCGCTGAGGAATGTGCGGAAGGCCTGCGGAATATCGAGAAATGTGGCGGTGAGGTAGATTACGTGGTAACGCATTGTGCGCCTACAAAAGTGCAGGAGATGATTGGTAGGAAACTGTTCAAGCCCGACCGGCTGACGGATTATCTGCAGGATGTGGACGAGAAGCTTAAATATAAAAAATGGTTTTTCGGCCACTATCATGACAACTGTAATGTAAGCGAGAAGCATATCCTGCTGTATGAACAGATTGTACGGATATGGTAATTTAGGTGACAATAATCAAATTGCTAATTCAATATTGGAATTAAATCAAGGAGACACTTAAGAGGATTAAATATAGCAAAGATTCAGCGACGGATTGTCAGAACTATTTCGACGGAAGAGGCACTGAAGAATGTGGTCCCATTCCAATATGGAGAAGATATGCTGGCAGGACGGAGTAAGATAATATTGACGGTGGAGCCTGATTGGAGAAGAGATAGGGTATGACAGACTGAATTGTTTTGGGGAGCTCAGAGAAGAACTGGAAAAGAGAAAGAACAGAAAATTTCCATATAGGGATAAAGTTAAGAAAACTCCTAATTATGCAGTACATCAGAAACTAAGGAACGGATAGGAAGTCAGAGCCGGTCTGGAGTCATATATAAGAAAGGAAATGAATTTGAAAGTTGCGGTGATGGAACTCAGGCTTTACGCGCCATGGGTTCATTCATTAAAGGAAAAGAGAATGGTGGTAAAAAGCCTATTGGGAAAAATAAGAAGTCGATATGCCGTGTCGGCAGCCGAAACGGAAGAGCAGGACATACATCAGACGATTGTGATCGGAGTGGCGGCCATAGTGGCTCATGCTGCTCAAGCGGATGGCCTGATGGATGACATCCTGGCTCTTGTGGAGAACAGCACGGAGGCGGAGATTGTCTCTGTAGAGCGGGAGATTAGATAGAAAGAATAAATATGTGGATAAACAGGTAAGAATCCTCTGGGAGGCAGTGGTCTTTCGGAGGATTTTTTCTGTGATGAGATTCAAATTTAGGGAATGAGGCTGTAAAATATTCTGTGTCTATGGGAATGAAACCTTCCAGATAAGAATTCG